>Ga0208338_1000007_pt1 | contig 123742 bp, 50 predicted proteins | sample ForSoiNitrogNN91_FD_187858 | JGI IMG/M metagenome (GOLD analysis project Ga0208338, IMG submission 187858) | Forest soil microbial communities from Browns Valley, California, USA, that are Nitrogen fertilized - NN91 (SPAdes) | ecosystem: Environmental > Terrestrial > Soil > Temperate forest ...
GAAGAGGGGCTTGCCCCCGCTCCCGAGAACCTTGCTTACATCATTTACACCTCAGGATCGACGGGCACACCGAAAGGCGCGATGGTCACGCATGGCGGCGTGGTCAACTGTCTCCAGTGGATGCAGCAGCATTACAACCTAACCGAGCAGGATGCGTTTCTGATGCACACCTCACTGAACTTTGATCCGTCAGTGTGGGAAGTGTTCTGGCCATTGATCGTAGGCGGACGCGTGGTAATCGCTCCAACCGGAATGCTGGAGAGCAGCGCTTTGCTGAGCTACATGGCAGACCAGTCAGTGACGTGCGCTTACTTTGTGCCGTCACAGCTCGGCGTGTTGGTGAAAGAGCGGCGGCTGAGTGAATGCTCCGCTCTGCGTTATGTGATCAGCGGCGGCGAGAAGTTGCCGCTGGGCGTGCTGCGAGAATTTCAGGAGCTGAGCGAAGCAGAGCTGCACCACTCGTATGGACCAACAGAGACCTCGATCGCAGCGACGGAGTGGACCTGTGAGGCTGGCGCCGAGCGAGCGTTGATGGGCAGACCGCTTGGTAACACCCACGTGTATGTACTGGACGCGCATCTGGAGCCTTTGCCGGTGGGAGTAGCGGGAGAGCTCTACATCGGAGGCGTGGGCGTAGGACGCGGCTACGCCGGACAGGCAGAGTTGACGGCCGAGAGATTTGTGCCGGATCCATTCAGCGGAGATGCGGGAGCGCGGCTGTATCGCACGGGAGATCTGGTGCGGTATGACGACGAGGGCCAACTGGAGTTTGTAGGCCGAGTGGACCAGCAGGTGAAGGTGCGCGCCCATCGCATCGAGCTGGGCGAGATCGAAACCGCGCTGCGGCGGCACCAGCAGGTGAGCGAAGCAGTCGTGGTGGTGAGCGAGACGGACGGAGATAAGCGGCTCGTGGCCTACGTGGTCGGTGAGGCGCAGGCCGGTGAGTTACGTTGGTTTCTGCAGGAGCAGTTGCCTGAATACATGGTCCCATCGTTCTTTGTAGCCCTAAACGAGCTGCCACTGCTGCCAAACGGTAAGCTCAACCGGCGTGCGTTGCCGGCGATCGAGAGTGTGGTTGTTGCAGAGACAGAGTATGAAGCGCCACGCACCGCGACGGAAGAGCTGCTCTCCGGATTATGGGCAGGGGTACTGCGCGTGCCACGTGTTGGCGTACACGACAACTTCTTCGAGTTGGGCGGGCACTCGCTCCTCGCCACGCAGTTAGTGTCGCGTGTGCGAGAGGCATTTCGAGTGGAGCTGCCGTTGCGCGAGTTGTTTGCGCGTCCGACGGTGGCAAGTTTGGCAGAAGCGGTTGAAGCAGCATTACGCGACGCCGTGGGACTGACGGCGCCGCCACTGCTACCGGTGTCGCGCGAGCAGGAGTTGCCGCTGTCGTATGCGCAGCAGCGGTTATGGTTCGTGGACCAGTTGGTGCCTGGGAGTGTGGCTTACAACATTCCGGCAGCGGTGCGGCTGCAGGGACGGTTGGACGTGGAAGCGCTGCAGCGCACGCTGGATGAGGTGGTCCGACGACATGAAGCGTTAAGGACGACGTTTGTGGCGGTGAATGGCGCACCAGTGCAAGTGATTTCGCCGGCCGCTCGCGTGGAGCTACCGCTCATTGATTTGAGTGAGCTCGGGGAAGAAGAACGCGAGGTAGAGTCCCGTCAAGCGTCAGCAGCAGAAGCCCAGCGACCATTCGGTCTGAGTGTTGGTCCGCTACTGCGAGTGCAACTCTTGCGGTTTGCTCCAGAAGATCATCTGGTGCTGTTCACTATGCACCACACCATCACGGATGGCTGGTCCACAGGGATTCTGGTGCGGGAAGTGGCGGCGCTTTATGAAGCCTATATAGAAGGACGCCAATCGCCCCTGCCGGAGCTGGAAATACAGTATGCAGACTATGCGGTGTGGCAGCGTGAGTGGTTGCAAGGCGACGTGTTGGAGCAACAGCTCGGATACTGGCGACAACAGTTGGGCGAAGAGTTGCCGGTGCTGCAACTGCCGACGGACAAACCGCGACCCCCCGTGCAGAGTCATCGCGGAAGAAGCGTCAACATCACCTTGCCGGCTGAACTAACGGCGGAATTGAAAAGGTTGAGCAACGCCGAAGGTGTCACGCTCTACATGACCCTGCTGGCGGCTTTCAAAATACTGCTGTGGCGCTACAGCGGGCAGAGCGATGTTGTCGTGGGCACACCGATCGCCGGTCGGAATCATTTAGCGACCGAAGGACTGATCGGATTGTTCGTCAACACCCTCGTGCTGCGCACGAACCTGTCAGGTGATCCATCGTTCCATGAGCTGCTGACCCGAATCAGGGAAGTGACGCTGGGCGCCTACGCCCACCAGGATTTACCGTTTGAGAAGCTCGTCGACGAGCTGCAACCCGAGCGCGACATGAGCCGTTCGCCGCTCTTCCAGGTGACGTTCGCTCTTCATAATCAGACTGCGGAAAGGTTGCAATTGCCGGGGCTGGAAGTGAGCGAAGTCGGCGCCGCTGATGAGAGTGCGAAGTTTGATCTCTCGATGGGCCTGATTGAAATCGACGGCGGCGATCTGACCGGCACTTTGCAGTACAGCACGGATCTATTCGAAGCCAGCACTATCGAGCGAATGGTGGCCCAGTTCGAGAGCTTACTCGCATCTGCGGTAAGCAATCCGGAGCAGCATATCTCAGAGCTCGAGCTGTTGAGCAGCGCGGAGCGGCAGCAACTGCTGGTCGAGCGGAACGACACCCAGGTTTCGTATCCGCACACTCGCTGTATTCACGAGCTCTTCGAGGAGCAGGTGGTCAACTCTCCCGAGGCACCGGCGCTTACATTCCAAGGACAGGACATCTCTTACGCGGAGCTAAACCGCCGCGCCAATCAGTTAGCCCACTATTTACGGCAAATGGGAATCACGGCTGACACGCCTATCGGCGTTTGCCTGAATCGTTCCATCGAGATAATCGTTGCCGTCATCGCGATCCTAAAGGCTGGCGGTGCTTACGTCCCGCTTGATCCCGAGTATCCGGCCGAGCGCCTCGCTTTCATCCTGGAGGACGTGTCGCCTCCAGTCATTCTCACTGAATCGACACTCGTGGACGATCTGCCGTCGACCTGGGCCCAAACGTTATGCCTCGATACAGAGAGTGAGTTGTTGTCAGACTTACCGGTTACCGATCTCACTATTGATTCGGCTGGCAGCGAGCAGTTGGCCTACGTCATGTACACCTCGGGCTCGACCGGAAACCCGAAGGGAGTCGCCGTGCCACACCGTGCGGTCGTGCGGCTGGTGAAGCAGAGTGCCTACGTCGATTTCGGTCCCGACGAGGTCTTTCTGCAACTGGCGCCGGTGACTTTCGATGCTTCAACGCTGGAAATCTGGGGCGCGCTGCTCAATGGCGGGCGGCTCGTGTTGATGCCGCCGGGTGCTCTGAATCTGCCGGAGTTGGGTACGGTACTCCGAAGCGAGGGTGTGACGGTGCTGTGGCTGACGGCAGGACTGTTCCACCTGATGGCGGAGCAGGAGCTGGAGGCGCTGGCGAGCGTCACCCAGGTCGTAGCCGGCGGAGATGTGTTGTCTGCGGAGCACGTGCGGAGGTTGCTGCGGGCAAAGGACGGCAGTGGAGTAGTAGTCAACGGCTATGGTCCAACGGAAACAACCACCTTCGCGTGCTGCCATCGCATGAGCAGCGAGACAGAGTTGGCCCAGGGGGTGCCGATTGGATGCCCGATTGGGAACACCACCGTGTACGTGTTGGGCGAAGCGATGGAGTTGATGGGCCAGGGTATGTTGGGCGAGTTGTACATCGGCGGAGATGGACTGGCGCGCTGTTACCACCGGCAACCTGAGCTCACTGCACAACGGTTTGTACCGCATCCCTTCAGCACTGTTGGTGGCGAAAGGCTGTATCGCACGGGTGACTACGTGAGATGGCGGCCTGACAGAACACTCGAGTTCGTTGGGCGAGTGGATACACAGGTGAAGATCCGTGGTTATCGCGTCGAGCCAGGCGAGGTGGAAGTGGTGCTGGGGCAGCACGGGTCAGTGAGTGACTGTGCGGTCGTGACACGGCAGGAAACAGACGGCAAGAAGCAACTGGTGGCTTATGTCGTGGCCAACGGCGCGGATGAACTTAGCGAAGGCGCCTCTGAGTTGAGAGAGTACCTGCGCGAGCGGCTGCCGGAGTTCATGATTCCCGCTGCGATCGTCGCGCTCGAATCGTTACCGCTGACGCCCAACGGCAAAGTCGACCGGCGCGAGCTGGCCGCACGTGAGGTACACGTTGGCGACGAGCGGTCTTATGTCCCGCCACGTACGACGACAGAGGAGTTGCTCTGCGACGTTTGGGCCGAAGTGCTGCGGGCAGAGCGAGTCGGTATTGAGGACAACTTCTTTGAATTAGGTGGCGACTCCATTCTGACGATCCAGGTGATCGTTAAGGCGCGCGCGTTGGGATTAGAGCTGAGCGTGCAGCAACTCTTCCAGTACCAGACTGTGCATGAGTTGGCCCAGACGCTCGAGCTTTCCGACACAAGTGCTGAGATACCGCAGACGGAACCGTTCAGCTTAATCAGTGAAGCTGATCGAGCGGCGCTGCCGGCCGGAGTAGTGGATGCGTACCCTCTCACGGCACTGCAGGCCGGCATGCTGTTTCACAGCGAATTAGAGCCCGAGGCCGGACTCTATCACGACATCTTCAGCTTCCATTTACGGATTCCTTTCGACAGCGACGCTTTGCAGGCCACGCTGCAACAACTGATCGATCTGCATCCAGTGCTGCGGACGTCATTTAATCTCAGCGACTTCAGTGAACCGCTGCAGTTGGTTCACGAAGAAGTAGCAGCGCCGTTGCGGATCGGGGATCTGCGTTCGTTGTCGCAAGCTGAACAGGAAGATTACGTAGCGGAGTGGGTGGCGGCAGAAAGACAGCATCCGATTGACTGGCGTAACGCGCCGCTGCTGCGGTTTCAGATCGATCAGCGGGATGAAGAGTCGTTTCAGTTCTCGCTTAGTTTTCACCACGCGATCCTGGATGGCTGGAGCGTCGCCACCATGCTCACAGAAATGTTCAATACGTATTCTGTGATGCGAGCTGAAGGTGTTATGAGCGCAGCTCCGGTGAGCTCGTCGTTTCGAGATTTTGTCGCGGCCGAGCGGGTCAGTATCAACTCCGGAGAGGCACGAGACTATTGGTCAAGCTTGCTCAGCGACAGTACCCATACTCGTCTGCCGCGTCTCGGACAAAATGTTGGTCCAACACAAGTGGCAGCGCGCGCCGTCGAGCTTTCACCTGAGCTGTCTGGCGGCTTGAAACAACTCGCGCACACGGCCGGGACGCCGCTGAAGAGCGTTCTACTCGCCGCACATCTCAGGGCCTTGAACGTGCTCACCGGTAGCAGCGACGTGTTGACCGGGATCGTGTCGCACGGACGCCCGGAAACGGCAGACAGCGAAAGAGTGCTGGGCCTGTTTCTGAATACTTTGCCATTCCGGCGTCGCTTGCCGGGAGGCACATGGTTACAACTGGTGCAGGAGACATTCGCGGCTGAGCGTGAGGCGTTGCCTTTTCGGCGTTATCCGTTGGCGCGCATGCAGCAGGACATCGGAAACGATGCGCCGCTCTTCGAAACAGTTTTTAACTTCACTCACTTCCATGTCCACAACGAGATGCAGAATGTGGGTGGACTCGAAGTAATCAGTCACCACAGTGTCGCCGATACAAACTTCGTGTTCGCCGCTGACTTCTCGCTCGATCTCGAAGGCTCGGGGATCACGATGCAACTGTCTTGCGACGTGGGCCAGTGGAGTGAGGCGCAACTGGAAGCGGCCACTCGTTACTATGTCAAGACGCTGGAAGAGATGGCGCGCACGCCGCTCGCGCGTTACGAATACCGCTCGTTGCTCGCGAACGATGAACGTCAAAAGATCGTGCACGAGTGGAATGAGCCTGCACCGGAGCTGTATAGCAATTGTTATCACAAACTCTTTGAGGCACAGGTAGCGCGTACGCCTGATGCTTTGGCTGCACTCCTTGACAGCGAGCAACTGAGCTACGGAGAGTTGAACAGCCGCGCCAATCAGCTCGCTCACTATCTCCAAACATTGGGAGTTGGCCCAGAGGTTCCGGTTGGTGTCTTGCTGGAACGTTCGCTGGACACGATCGTCGCGTTGCTCGCATTACTCAAAGCCGGTGGCGTGTTTGTTCCGCTTGACGCACAACAGCCGGCTGAGCGCCAACAATACGTCGTAGACGATGCGCACCTTGCAGTGCTGCTCACGCACACACGATTCACAGAGGCGCTGCCCGAAGCCGTGCGTGTGGTCTATCTCGATCTCGAGCGGGAAACGATTGCAACCCAGAGCACGGCGAATGTTGCCGGCGTGGTTGACCCGGCGAACCTTGCGTACGTGATTTACACGTCCGGCTCAACTGGACGGCCGAAAGGTGTCGCCGTCTCGCACGAAGGACTGGTCAATCATTGTGTAGACGTTCAGCAGCAATACGAGCTGACGGCAAGTGATCGCGTCTTGGTGTTCTCCTCGTTTACGTTTGACATGTCGTTGGAAGAGATCCTGCCGACACTGCTGATCGGCGCGACGCTGATCGTTCGCGGTGAAAAGATTTGGACGCCGAGTGAGTTTGGAGAGGCACTGGCGAAATACGAGATATCAGTTTTCCAGTTATCAACGGCTTACTGGCACAACTTAACTCAGGATGGTAGCGATGCATTTACGTCTTCCTTTAACGTGAGATTGGTAGCCGTTGGTGGTGAGGCTGCTTTGCCCGAGACTGTGCGGCTCTGGAAAAGCACAGCGATGCGCGATGTGCGGCTGCTCAATACCTATGGACCAACGGAAACGATCATTACGGCGACGTCGCTCGACATTGTTGCGCCAGACGCGTTTCAACTGCGAACCGTCCCCATCGGTCGTCCGTTGGCGCGGCGGACTGCGTACATCCTGGACGCCCATGGCAATCCCGCTCCAGTGGGAGTGCCTGGTGAGTTGCACATCGGCGGGCCGGTCATCGCCCGTGGTTACCTGCACCGGCCTGAATTAACCGCCGAAAAATTCGTTCCGGACATGTTTAGTGAGCAACCGGGCGGACGGCTGTACCGGACCGGCGATCTGGCGCGTTATCTACCTGATGGGAACATCGAGTTTCTCGGACGCATCGACCAGCAGGTGAAGATCCGTGGCTTCCGCGTGGAGTTAGGCGAGATCGAAGCTGCACTAAAGCAACATGCGAGCGTTAAGGAAGCCGCTGTGTTGTACGAGCAAGAGCGGTTGATTGCCTATGCACAGTTGCGCGTGGAAGGAGAGGCCGGAGCGAGCGAGCTGCGCGCCTATTTAAAGGAACACTTACCGGAATACATGGTGCCCACAGTTTTCATGGAGCTGCCGGAGTTTCCGTTAACGCCAAGTGGGAAAATAAATCGCCGGGCGTTACCGGCGGCAGAGACCGGAGCCGTACCAGAGGCAGAGTATGAAGCGCCACGCACCCCCGCGGAAGAGTTGATATCAGGTTTATGGGCCAACGTATTGCGCGTGGATCGAGTTGGCGTAAACGAAAACTTCTTCGAGCTGGGCGGGCATTCGTTACTGGCCATTCAACTCATCTCGCGCCTGCGCGATGCCTTCGGTGTGGAGTTACCGCTGAGCGATCTCTTTGAACATCCGACCGTCGCCGCGTTAGCGCAAAGCGTTGAAAACCGGATGCGCGCGGGTCACGGTCTGCTGACTGCGCCGCTGCGCCCGGCAACTCGAGATAACGCCCTGCCACTCTCGTTTGCACAGCAACGACTCTGGTTCCTGGACCAACTGGTGCCCGCAAACATCGCCTATAACATGGCGGATGCGCTACGGCTTCGTGGTGAGCTCAATGTCGCGGCGTTGGCACAAAGCATCAACGAGGTGATCCGCCGTCATGAGACTCTGCGCACCACCTTCCATGAAGTTGACGGTAATCCGATTCAGGTCATCACTCCTTTCCGGCAACGCGACTTGCCTTTGATTGACCTGAGCTCGTTACCGGCTGAGGACCGCGAGGCCGAGGCGACGAGACTTGCTGCAGCCGAAGCACAGCGTCCTTTCGACTTGCAATCGGGTCCATTGACGCGTGCCACGCTACTGCTGCTCGGGCCAGAGGATCACGTGCTCCTGTTCAGCATGCATCACATTATCAGTGATGGCTGGTCCAACAATATCCTCGTGCAGGAAGTGGCGACTCTATACGACGCCTTCAAGACTGGAGCCTCGTCGCCTTTACCTGATCTCGCGATCCAGTATGGCGATTTCGCAGTCTGGCAACGACAGTGGTTGTCAGGCGATGTGCTGGCGCGCCAACTCGATTATTGGACCAGCAGGTTGCAAGGCGTGCCACCGCTACTCGCGTTTCCGACTGATTACCCGCGACCGAAAGTACAACTGACTGAAGGCGCAATTTACACGCATCTTCTTGACGGCGAGTTGACGGCGGCGCTGAAAGCTCTACAGCCGGGGGCAACGTTGTACATGACGATGCTGGCGGCGTTCCACGTGCTTCTGCACCGTTATGCACACCAGGAGACGATCGTCACCGGAACGCCAGTCGCGAATCGCACGCAAGTCGAGACCGAGCCTCTAATCGGATTCTTTGTCAACACACTCGTGCTGCGTTCTGACTTCGACGATGACCCGACTTTTTTGACGCATCTGACCCGCTTACGAAAGCACGCGCTCGAGGCGTATGCGCATCAGGACTTACCGCTCGAGATGCTGGTAGACGAGCTCGAGTTGGCGCGCGATCTCAGTTACAACCCGCTGTTCCAGGTAATGTTCACGTGGCAGGAAGCAGCGTTGGGTGGCTTGACGCTCACGGGATTAGAGCTCGGTACAGTCCGCGTCAATAACCAAACCTCGCAGTTCGATCTGACCTTGCACGTGAATGAGCTCGAGAGTGGCGAGCTGGTTTGCGGCATGCAATACAGCACTGCATTGTTCACGGAAGACACGATCAGGCGACTGCTGGGTCACTACGAGCGCCTGCTGCACAGCATCGTGCGAGAGCCGCAGCAGCGCGTGTCGCGTCTGGCGCTGTTGGATAGTGAAGAACGTCAGCAGTTACTCGAGTGGAATGAAACTGCGGCGCCGTCCGGGATGAAAGTAACGCTGCCGGAGTTGTTTGAGCGACAGGTGGTGCGAGATCCCGCGGCAGTAGCGGTCGTGAGCGGAGAGACAGAAGTTACTTACGGCGAGTTGAACGAGCGCGCCAACCGTGTAGCGCGGCACTTGCGGAAGTTGGGTGTGGGCGCGGACGCGCGCATCGGACTGTTGCTGGATCGTGATCTGGATATGGTGGTGGGGCTGCTCGGGATCGTGAAAGCAGGAGCAGCGTACGTGCCGCTCGATCCTCGTTATCCGCGCGCGCGGCTGGAGTACATGCTCGCGGATGCAGCAGTGAATGTATTGCTTACAGAGCGACTGCAGCAGCACTTGGCGACGGAAGTAGCGCCGAGTGTTGGCACGTTGCTTTATCTGGATGATTCGTGGGTAGAGGAAGAAAGTGCGGAGAACCTGGACGCAAGAATCGTCGATCCCGAGAATTTGGCCTACATCATCTACACGTCAGGGTCCACCGGCAAACCTAAGGGCGTCATGGTTACGCACGACAATGTCAGCCGGCTGTTCGCTGCAACCGAGAATTCCTTCGCTTTCAATGAGCGCGATGTGTGGACGCTCTTTCACTCTTATGCGTTCGACTTTTCCGTTTGGGAGATGTGGGGCGCGCTGTTGTATGGCGGGCGACTGGTCGTCGTGCCTTACTTCGTCAGTCGTTCTCCGGACGCGTTCTACGAAATGCTGATCCGTGAGCGCGTGACGGTGCTCAATCAAACGCCTTCCGCATTTCTGCAACTGTGCCAGGTCGATGAGAAGTCGACGCACGCGATGCAGCAGTCGTTGGCGTTGCGTCTGGTGATCTTCGGTGGTGAGGCTTTGAGCTTCGAGAGTTTGGGCCAGTGGTTTCGAGATCACCGCGACGAGCAGCCACAGCTCGTGAATATGTACGGCATCACTGAGACGACTGTACACGTTACTGAGAGACGTGTGCGGGCGGCGGATCTCGCAGCTAATGCCGGCAGCCTGATCGGACGGCCGATCAGCGACCTGCGCGGATACGTGTTGGACCAGCATATGGAGCTGTTGCCGCAAGGCGTGCCCGGCGAGCTCTACGTTGGTGGTCCAGGTGTCGCGAGGGGCTATTTAGGGCGGCCGGAGTTGAGCGCCGAGAGGTTTGTTCCTGATGCGTTCAGTGGGGAAGTGGGGGCGAGGTTGTATCGCACGGGAGACCTCGTGCGTTATCGCGGAGGCGAGCTGGAGTACCTGGGCCGCGTGGACCAGCAGGTGAAGATTCGTGGATTTCGCATCGAGTTGGGCGAGATTGAAGCAGTGCTGCGCCGGCACCAGCAGGTGAGAGAAGCAGTCGTGGTGCTCAGAGAGGATGAGGGAGATAAGCGACTCGTGGCATACGTTGTCGGTGATGCTGAGGCTGGTGAGTTACGCGCATATATGTCCGAGCGATTGCCTGACTACATGGTGCCATCGTTCTTTGTTCCGCTTAGCGAGCTACCGCTAATGCCTAATGGCAAGATCAACCGGCGTGCATTGCCGGCGGTGGAGAGCGTCGAGGCAACAAGTGATGAAGCGCCACGCAACGCGACGGAAGATTTGTTGAGTAGCTTGTGGGCAGGCGTGTTGCACGTGGATCGAGTGGGAGTAAACGATAACTTCTTCGAGCTGGGCGGGCACTCGCTACTGGCGACGCAGCTAGTGTCGCGAGTGCGTGAGGTGTTTGGCGTGGAGTTGCCGTTGCGCGAGTTGTTTGCGCACCCGACGGTGGCCAGTTTGGCCGAGCAGGTTGAAGCGGAGCTGCGTGGCGGAATGAGATTGACGATGCCGCCGCTGGTGCCGGTGTCGCGTGAGGAGGCGTTGCCGCTATCGCATGCGCAGGAGCGTTTGTGGTTCCTGGACCAGTTGGAGCCTGGGAGTGCGACGTACAACATACCGGGCGCAGTGCGTCTGAAAGGGCAGTTGGATGTTGAAGCGCTCTCGCACACGTTTAGCGAAGTGGTGCGACGACATGAAGCGCTCAGAACGACGTTTGTGGCGGTGAATGGCGCACCGGTGCAAGTGATCGCGCCTGCCGGTCAGTTGCAGATGCCGGTGCTGGATTTGAGTGAGCTGCCGGAAGGGGAGCGCGAGGCGAAGGCACGTCAACTGGCGGCAGCAGAGGCGGCACAACCATTCGAGTTGAGTGTTGGGCCACTGGTGCGCGTCCAACTGTTGCGATTGGGTGAGGAAGATCATGTCGTGCTCTTCACGATGCACCATATGATCACCGATGGCTGGTCCACAGGGATTCTGGTGCGAGAAGTGGCGGCGCTCTATGAGGCATATATAGAAAGACGCGAATCGCCACTGCCGGAGCTGGAAATACAGTATGCAGATTATGCGGTATGGCAGCGTGAGTGGCTGCAAGGCGAGGTGCTGGACCAGCAGCTAGGGTACTGGCGGCAGCAGTTGGAAGAGTTGCCGGTGTTGCAACTGCCGGCGGACAGACCGCGGCCGCCGGTGCAGAGTCATCATGGCCGCAGTATCGACTTCAACGTGCCGGCTGAGCTGACGGCGGAGTTGAAGAAGTTGAGCAATGCCGAAGGCGTCACGCTCTACATGACGTTGTTGGCGGCTTTCAAAATACTGCTGTGGCGCTACAGCGGGCAGAGCGACGTGGTGGTGGGCACGCCGATCGCGGGTCGTAATCATTTAGCGACCGAAGATTTGATCGGGTTGTTCGTGAACACGCTCGTGCTGCGCACGAGTTTGTCAGGTGATCCGTCGTTCAGCGAGTTGCTGGAGCGGGTTAGGGAAGTGACGCTGGGTGCATACGCTCACCAGGATTTACCGTTTGAGAAGCTGGTGGAAGAGCTGCAACCTGAGCGAGACATGAGCCGGTCGCCGCTGTTCCAGGTGATGTTCATGCTGCAGAACGCGACGGCAGAAACACTGCGGTTGCCGCGGCTGGAAGCGAGCGAGATTGCCGGTGGCGACGAGACGGCGAAGTTTGATCTCACGCTTGGTCTGACTGAAAGCGACGGCGAGTTGAGCGGTTCGTTGCAGTACAGCACGGATCTGTTCGATGCAGGCACGATCGAGCGATTGGTCCAACATTACGAAATATTACTGGAAGGCATAGTCCAACAGCCTGACCGGCAACTCTTAGAGCTGCCCTTGTTGCTCGACGAAGACCGGCACAGGTTAATCGAATGGAATGACACGCGCGTGGAGTTCGCGAACGACAAGTGTGTGCATGAGCTTTTCGAGGAGCAGGTAAGCCGGACGCCCAACGCCGTGGCGGTAGCGTTTGGAGATACGCAACTGACTTACGCGGAGCTCGATACGAGAGCGAATCAACTTGCGCAGTCGCTGCAGGCATTGGGAGTTGGACCAGAGGTTCCGGTGGGAGTTTTGCTCGAGCACTCGCTGGAAACGATTGTTACGCTACTCGCGATCTTCAAAGCTGGTGGCGCGTATGTGCCGTTGGATCCCGCTTATCCACGCGAGCGCTTGCGCTTCATGTTGGCGGATGCGCAGGCACGCGTGCTGCTGACGCGACCGGAATTACTTTCCATCCTGCCAGAAACAGAAGCTCAGGTGCTCTTCGTCGACGAGTGGGGGCAAGCCACCCTTCCTGACTTGTTCACCTCCGAGGCGCGTGAAACAACTCGAGAACCTCAACCAAGAACAAGTAAAGCTCCTCTTTCTGATTTGTTCATTTCCGAGGCGCCTGAAAGAAGTCAAGAATCTCAATCAAGAACAAGTGTTCCTGACTTGTTCATTCCGCGAACATCGCAACAAAGAACAAGTCAGGAAGAGGGGCTTGCCCCCGCTCCCGAGAATCTGGCCTACATCATTTACACCTCGGGATCGACGGGCACACCAAAAGGCGCGATGGTTACGCATGGCGGCGTCGTCAACTGTTTGCAGTGGATGCAACGGCACTATGAGCTGAGCGAGCAGGATGCGTTTCTGATGCACACCTCACTGAACTTCGATCCGTCAGTGTGGGAAGTGTTCTGGCCGCTGATGGTGGGCGCGCGCGTGGTAATCGCACCAACCGGAATGCTGGAGAGCAGCGCCTTGCTGAGCTACATGGCGGACCAGTCAGTGACGTGCGCTTACTTTGTGCCGTCACAGCTCGGCGTGCTCGTGAAGGAGCGGCGGCTGAGTGAGTGCTCGGGTCTTCGTTACGTGATCAGTGGTGGCGAGAAGTTGCCGCTGGGCGTGCTCCGGGAGTTTCAGGAGCTGAGCGGAGCGGAGCTGCACCACTCGTATGGACCAACAGAGACGTCGATCGCAGCGACGGAGTGGACGTGTGAGGCGGACGCAGAGCGTGTGTTGATGGGAAGAGCGCTTGCGAACACGCAGCTACATGTGTTGGACGAACAGATGGAACCGTTGCCGGTGGGAGTCGCGGGAGAACTCTATATCGGTGGCGTGGGCGTAGGACGTGGCTACGCCGGACAGGCGGAGCTGACGGCCGAGCGATTTGTGCCGGATCCGTTCAGCGGGGAACTAGGAGCGCGGCTGTATCGCACGGGAGATCGGGTGCGGTACGACGACGACGGCAACCTGGAGTTTCTGGGCCGAGTGGACCAGCAGGTGAAGGTGCGAGGCTATCGCATCGAGCTCGGCGAGATCGAAGCCGTGCTGCGTCGACACGAGCAGGTCAGCGAAGCAGTCGTGAAGCTTAACGAGGAGCGGCTCGTGGCCTACGTGCTGAGCAATGTTCAGGACGGTGAGTTACGCGCATATCTGAAAGAGCAGTTGCCTAATTACATGGTCCCATCGTTCTTTGTTCCGCTAAACGAGCTGCCGCTGCTACCGAATGGAAAGATCAATCGCCGCGCGTTGCCATTACCCGATCAATCAACAAATGATTCGGAGTTGACGACGCCTCGTGACGTCCTCGAGTTGCGGCTCATACAAATCTGGAAGGACGTCTTAGGACACGAGCAGATCGGGCTGAGAGATAACTTCTTCGAGCTGGGTGGTCATTCACTGTTGGCTGTGCAGTTGATCGATAAGATCGAGCGAGAGGTCGGGCAGAAGGTACCGCTCTCGAGCTTGTTCCAGGGACCGACTGTCGAACAGCTAGCAGTAACGCTGCGCCAGCGTGGTGAAAAGGTTAGCGAACAGTCTCTGGTCAGCATCCAGCCTGAGGGTTCCAGGCCGCCGCTGTTTTTGGTCCATTCAGCTTCGGGAAATGCGATGAGTTACGTCGCCCTTGCCCGCCGGCTGGGAAGCGAACAGCCGGTCTTTGGTCTGCAATCGAAAGGGCTCGATCCGGATCGCAAACCAACGACGCGCGTCGAAGATATGGCGGCGGAATACCTCGAAGAGTTGTTAGCCGTGCAGGCTGATGGGCCATACCATCTCGCCGGTTGGTCCATGGGTGGCGTGATCGCGTTTGAGATGGCGCGACAACTGACCGCGCAAGGGAAGAGTGTGGCGCCAGTCGTGATAATCGATTCGACGATTCAAACCGGTCGAGTCAAGAAGAATGGATGGGACGATGTCTCATTGTTACTGGCCCTCGCGCAACATCACGGGCTGTTTTTGGATGACGGTGACCACGCGTTTGCAGATATCCGTTCTTTGAGTCTGGATGAACAAATTGAATTCCTGCTTGAAAAGGCGGCGAGCTATAGTCAATTCCCACTCGACATCGGACTCCCGCAGCTTCGACATCTCTTTGAGCTTTTCAAAGTCAACGTTCACGCAAGCGAGCACTACCGGCCTGCGAAGTCAGAGCAGCAAATAATCCTGCTCCAGGCGAAAGACGCGCCTCCCCGGCACGCCGCGACAGTCTTAAAGCGTTGGGAAAAAGTTGCTGACGTAGTGGAGGCCCAGCGCCTCCCCGGCGATCACTACACCATGCTCACCGAACCCAATGTCAATCTTCTTGCAGAACACGTAAAAGCGTATCTGTCGGTGTAACTGTACCTCTTCTCTGTGCAACTTCTGTGTTCTCTGTGTCTCCGTGGTTAACTCACCACAGAGACACAGAGAACACAGAGGTTGCACAGAGAAGAGCGTAATCCAGAGGGCTCAAGTTTCATGACCGAACTCTTCAAAGTTGTAATCCTGTTAGTACGTCTCACCAAAGACATTTCGCATTCCCGGCTGCTGGTAGTGATCATCATTGTGGCCGGCATCATCAGCGGACTCAGCAATACTGTCTTAATCGCTACCATCAATTCGACGCTGAACAGAACAGGGGCGTCGACGTCTACCCAGGTGTTGTTCTTTGGCGGGCTTTGTCTGGTGCTGGCTTCCATGCGGTTCGTTTCCGGGGCAGTGTTAGTCCTGCTGATGAAAAAAGTCATGGTGAGCTTACGCATGCAACTGTGCCGCAAAATATTGACCGCACCGTTGCGCGCGTTGGAGCAACTTGGCTCACCCCGGTTGTATGCGACTCTTACCGGTGATGTGCCCGGAATCGCAAATGCCTTCGTCTTTCTTCCGCTGCTGTGCATGAACGTCGCAATCCTGCTTGGCTGCCTGATCTATCTCTGTTGGCTCTCACCGCTCATGCTCCTCGGCGCGGTCGTGTTTATGGGCATCGGCATTGTCAGTCATCAACTACCGGTGAAGAAGGCGCTGAAGTATTTCGAGCGCGCTCGCGAAAAGACTGACGCTCTATTCGAGCATCTGCGGAGTTTGGTTGAAGGCACGAAGGAGCTCAAGCTGCATCGCCGCCGTCGTAACGCCTTTTACTCTGAGCTGCTGGAGCCAACCGCACGGGCTTCGCAAGAGGAGAATGCTACCGGAGACATCATCTGGACCGCCGCCGGTAGCTGGGGACAGATTCTGTTTTTTATCTTTATCGGTCTGGTGCTCTTCCTGGTTCCAACCCTGAGCCCGCGGAATTCGATCGTCCTCACCGGCTACACCCTGACAGTCATGTACATGATGGGACCGTTGGAGTTTGTGCTGAACTTCGTTCCGGAGTTGACGCGGGCCAATGTGGCCATGAAAAAAATCGATGCCATCACCGAGTCGCTTGACGAGCAGTTCGTGATCGAAGACGCGGCCGATGCGGATGTTAAGCCATCATGGAGCTCACTCGAGCTGGTAGGCATTCAACACACTTACCGCCGTGAGAATGAGGAAGAGGAATTCTCACTTGGACCACTCGACCTGAGCCTCCGGCCTGGCGAGCTGGTCTTCATTACGGGCGGTAACGGCAGCGGCAAGACCACTCTGGCGAAGCTGCTGATTGGCTTGTACATACCGCAGCAGGGCGAGATTCGTCTCGACGGGCAAACCATCAACGATGAGCGCAGAGATAATTACAGACAACTCTTCTCAGTTGTGTTTTCGGATTTTTACCTGTTCGAGAATCTGCTGGGCTTGAGCGACTTCAATATCGACACGAAAGCACAAGACTATCTGGCAAAACTACAACTCGATCGCTGTGTGCAGATCAAGGACCGCACCCTCTCTACTCTCGCACTATCGCAAGGCCAGCGCAAGCGACTGGCGCTGTTGACTGCTTACCTCGAGGACCGGCCGATTTATGTGTTTGACGAGTGGGCGGCAGATCAGGATCCGCAATTCAAAGAGATCTTTTATTTCGAGTTGTTAAGCCGGTTGAAGGAAGCGGGAAAGACTGTGATCGTGATCAGTCATGACGACCGGTACTACCACGTGGCTGATCGCGTCTTAAAGCTCAATTACGGGCTCATCGAGTTCGATAATCCGATTGGTCTTGATCTTGAAAGTTCAACTTCTTCTCTGCGGTTCTCTGCGTGACTCTGCGAGCTCTGCGTTGAAATTGCTCTTTAACGCAGAGAACGCAGAGATACGCAGAGGGCCGCCGAGAGATCATTTACTACCATGCAACTCGAGCAAGTCAAAGCGGTTGTGACGGGCGCTGCCAGTGGGTTGGGCCGTTGTTTTGCGAGGGAATTAGCACGTCACGGCGCGTCAGTCGCAGCCGTGGATGTGAACACGAGTGGTCTGCGAGAGCTCGACGGCGAGACACGGGATCTCGAAGGTGAGGTGGTTACCACCCAACTCGACGTCACTAACGAAAGCGCGGTCGTGTTATTCATGAACAAGACCTCGGAAAAATTTGGCGGTGTGAATGTACTGGTAAACAATGCCGCCATTCTTCGCGATGGTCCACTCGCAAAGAAGGAAGGCGGCTGGACCAGGAAGCTGCCGACATCTGTCTGGAAGCAAGTGCTGGAAGTGAATCTGACCGCGCCGTATTTTCTCGCACGTGAAATGGTTGCGGATGCTCTCCAGCGGCAGCAACAAAACAGGTTGATAGTTAATATCTCTTCGCTCTCTCGTGCCGGTAATCCGCACCAGTCAAACTACTCGGCTTCGAAAGCCGCTCTCGACGCCTGCACGCGAACCTGGGCGCTCGAGCTCGCACAGTCTGGCATTCGCGTCGCGGGCATTGCCCCCGGCCTCATTGATACACCGATGCTGGGCCAACTCGCCGAAGAAACACGAAATTCTTTGATCGATGGTATTCCCTTGCAACGCATCGGAACGCCTTATGAGATCTGGCTGGCGCTGAAATTCATTATCGAGTGTGACTACTTCACCGGACGCGTGATCGAAGTGGACGGTGGCTCAACCTTCTAGACCTAATCAATTCAACAGAGGAGACAACTGATATGGACGAAACGGAAGACAAAACAATCTACAAAGTCGTGCTTAATCACGAAGAGCAGTACTCAATCTGGCCCGCCGATCGTGAGAATGCTCTTGGCTGGAACGACGCGGGAAAAACCGGCACCAAAGCAGAATGTCTGGAGTACATCAAAGAAGTGTGGACAGACATGCGGCCCTTGAGCCTGCGTAAAAAGATGGCCGCGAGCGCGTAGACTCATAACGCCGAAGGCGTTCGCAATTTCAGCCCAGGGTTCGAGGAACGAGAACCCTGGGATCGCCAAATTTAAAATTCGTACCCAGGGTTGTCGCTACGCTCCAACCGTGGTATGGAATTGGCCAACGCCTTCGGCGTAAAGATCACCTGCATATTCCAGCTTTTCAGATTCAACAACAAACAGGAACAATCTTATGTCCCGTGCCGACGTCTATTTAAGGCACAACATCGTGGCGGAGCCGCTGTTCAATCAGTGGCACGCCTGGTCGTATCTGATCCCGCCCGCAACGGCGTCGATGTTCATTGCAAACGCGCACTTGAAAATGATGCGCTCGTTTGTATCGGCCCCGGAGGTCCATGTTGCCGCACTCAAGAACAAGGCAATGCTGGGCGGCGCTTTCATCAATCATTCCGCGTCGAAGGTTCCGGAGATCAAGGAGTTGATGAACCGGACCACTGACGCATGTGCATCGTTGGTGGAGCTCGCTGACGCCATCAAAACGCTGGACACGATGCTGCAGGCCCAGGCAAGCGGCACCTCCCTCGAACCGCTGTACCGGGAGGTGCCGGCGCCACTACGCGGCTACGTCGAGCTGGTCTACGACATCAACAATCATCCGGCCGTGCGCTTCTTCGAGGGCCTGCTCTACCGGAGCGAGTTTTATCGACCAGACTTGCAGAGCATCGCACTTTTCGCCGAGACCGGTGAGAGACCATTCGCCTTCAATACCCCAAAGCTACCGGATGAACAAACGTTGCACCTGCGAAAACCCTTTGTATCAACCGAGCTCGACGAGCTCTTCAAAACCAAATACAAGCCGCGCCCGTTCGGCGAGATCAAGGAAATGCTCGGTCTGACTGACAACGACGAGCCGCTACTCTCATCGTTCTTCACCACTGAGCCAGAGCCACCCGGCACTCGCTATGACGGTACCGGCGTGCGGATTCGTTACTTCGGACACGCCTGCGTCTTAATCGAGTCGCGCAAGATTAACGTGCTGATTGATCCAGTGATCAGCTATAAAACCGACGGTGGCATTGAGCGATACACCTACGCCGACTTACCCGACAAAATTGACTATGCCCTCATCACACATACTCACCAGGACCACTGCATGCTCGAATCGCTACTGCAACTGCGTCACAAGATCAGGACGGTGGTCGTCCCGCGCAGCAATGGCGGCTCGGTCGCTGATCCCTCACTAAAGCTCATCCTCCAGCAAATCGGCTTTCACGACGTCCGTGAGCTCGATGATCTCGAGATGATTGAAGTAGAAGATGGTTACATCCTCGGAGTGCCGTTCCTTGGCGAGCATGGTGATCTGAACATCCGGACGAAGACTGCTTATCTCGTGAAACTCGAAAACAGATCGGTGCTGTGCGTGGCCGACTCCAACAACCTCGAGCCGCAGTTGTATGAGCATGTACACAAACTCGTCGGCGACATTGATGTGCTGTTCATCGGAATGGAATGTGACGGTGCGCCGCTGTCGTGGGTGTATGGTCCACTCGTTATTAAGCCACTGGCGCGGAAGTTCGATCAAACGCGGCGGTTAGACGGATCGAATTGCGAAAAGGGTCTCAACCTGGTGAGCTCTCTGAACCCGCAACAAGTCTACGTCTATGCCATGGGCCAGGAGCCATGGCTGACTTACCTCACTAATATCCAGTACACGGATGAGTCGCGTCCGATGGTTGAGTCAAGCAAGCTCGTGAAAGACTGCCTCGGTTGCGGCAGAACCTCGGAAAGGCTTTTTGGCCGCAAGGAAATTCTGCTTGAGCCAGTTACGGCGTCCGCGGCTTTGAACAAAAAAGTCACTACCTACTGATTTCTCTGTGCAACCTCTGCGTTCTCTGTGTCTCTGTGGTTAACCAATCACAGCAACAACTCACCACAGAAACACAGAGAACACAGAGGTTGCACAGAGAAGATTACTAAGGGAAGCACTATGTATAGGATCACGCTTATCAACATGCCGTTTGCTAACCTGTCTCTGCCTTCAATTGCGCTGACGCAGTTGAAGGCGGTGGTGGAAAGCCATTTCAAAGAGCAGGTGTCTATTAATCTGCTCTACTTGAATCACGACTTTGCTAACTATCTGGGATTGGATCTGTACGACCTCATAGTCAATTCGAAAGAGTCACAGAACTCCGGCCTGGGAGACTGGTTCTTTCGCCAGACCGCCTTTCCGAACTTAACTGACAACGCCGGCGTCTACCTCGCGCGCTACTTTCCGCTGCACACGGATCAAATGAAACAGCTCAAGGCGCTGGTGCTGGAAAAGCGCCGCGGATTGAGTAGTTTTCTGGATAGCCTGATCAAGAAATACGGTCTCGATCAAAAAGAGCTCGTGGGATTCACGTCGATGTTCATGCAGAATGTGGCGTCATTCTCCCTCGCCGGAAAGATCAAAGATAAGAATAAGGACACTAACGTAATCATCGGCGGCGCTAATTGCGAGTCGCCGATGGGCCAGGTGATCGTCCGCCATGTCGATGCGGTTGATTATGTATTTTCCGGTCCCGGGCTGAGAAGTTTTCCGGAGTTTGTGGAGTACCAATTGGCCCAGGAGGCCTGGAAGTGTGGTTCGATAAAAGGAGTCTTCACGAAGAAGAACTACATGTTCCACTCAGGACCGGAGGCTATTGGTGAAGAGCTCAGCATCGACGTTCCGATAGATCTGGATTATGGACCTTTTGTTAACACGCTGTCTAAAAACTTCCCGGGCGGTCAGTTAGATCCGATATTGTTGTTTGAGACGTCGCGTGGTTGCTGGTGGGGTGAACGCGCGCACTGTACGTTTTGTGGCTTGAACGGAACGTCGATGGCCTATCGAGCGATGAATCCCGAATTAGCCCTCAAGCAGTTTGACTCACTCTTTACGCACGCGCCGAGAGTCTCGCGTTTGGAAGCCGTCGACAATATTCTCCCGCGGGAATATCTCAAGGACGTATTGCCCTTCGTGAAGACGCCGGAAAACGTCGAGATATTCTATGAGGTCAAAGCTGATTTGAGCGAGTCAGACGTGCAAGTCCTCGCGAAAGCACGAGTCAAAGAGATTCAACCCGGAATCGAGTCGTTAGCTACGTCAACGTTGAAGTTGATGAAGAAGGGAACTTCGGCATTCCGAAATCTCGGGTTGCTGAAGTTCTGTTCGATGTATGACATCAGGCCGGCCTGGAACCTGCTCATCGGTTTTCCCGGCGAGGGCGCAGGCGTCTACGAAAAGTACGTTAACGACCTGCCGTTATTGGTGCACTTGTTTCCACCGAGTGGCGTCTACCCGGTACGCTTTGACCGCTATAGTCCCTACTTTGTGAAGGCCGACGAATACGGATTGGATTTGCATCCACTCGATTATTATCCGTTGATCTATCCATTCCCTCAGGACGCGATCGATAACCTCGCTTACTACTTCAACGATCGACACATCGATAGCGAATACGTTCAGACGATGTCTAAGTGGATATCGAAGATCAGAGAGAAGGTTGATCGCTGGATAGAATGTTGGCAGAGCGATCACGGGCGTCCAAAACTCTTCCTGCGCCAGAATGGAAAACAAAGTGTGGTCCACGATTCGCGTTTCAATGAAGTTGCTGAATATCCACTGGGAGCAAACGCTACCCGAGCCCTGAGGTATTTGGCCGTGAAGCCACGTGACCTCATCGATCTGGCAAGAGAGTTTCGTGATGTTGACGGCTTCGACGCCAAACAAGTGCTGGGATTCTTCAAGGAGAGAGGCTTAGTCTTCGAGGAAAACGAACGCTTCTTCAGCCTCGTCATCGAAACCGGCAATCGCCCCTAATTTCAACTCTGCGTAATCTCTGCGTCCTCTGCGCCTCTGCGGTAAAAGAAAACGAAAAGCACATGTAAACCGCAGAGGCGCAGAGGACGCAGAGATTACGCAGAGTTGACGCCTCGTAGTACGTCTGAATAATATATCGCTATGCCATATAAAACTTCGCGTGTGCTCGATCGGGAGTTGAAGAAGGGGAGTGCTGAGTTGTTGATTCTCTCGCTCGTTGAGGATCAGCCGCGGCATGGATATGACATTGGTAACTTGATCGAGCGGCGCTCGCAGGGAACGCTGCGCTTTAACGTCGCTTCACTTTACCCGCTTCTCTATCGACTTGAAAAACGCGGCTGGATGCAGGGCCGTTGGGTTGAAAAAGCAGGCCAGCGCAGACGTCGTTACTACCGGTTGACTGCCGAGGGCAAGAAAGTCCTTGCGGCGCAGCGACACAGTTGGCGCGAATTCGTAGCCGCAATCAATCGCATCACTGGAATCGAACATGCCTGACTGGAAGGAAGAAGTTAGAAAGAGACTCGCGCCGTCGCCGGAAAACGAGATAGTCGAGGAGTTGGCCCAACATCTCGAGGAAGTTTACGAGAGGTCGCTGAAAGGTGGCGCCACTGAGGCTGAAGCAAAACACACTGCACTCCTGGAGCTCACAGGCGACGATCTTCTTCATGACCTACAACGTTCTAAAAAAACATTCCCCCAAACACCAATCATCGAAAGCTCAGGGAGGTCCAACTTGCTAGCTGATTTCCTACATGACCTGCGTTTTGGGCTACGGTTGCTGTTAAAAAATCCGGGCTTCACTCTCGTTACCGTTATCGCTTTGGCTTTGGGCATCGGTGCGAACACCGCCATCTTCAGTGTGGTAAATACCGTGTTACTGCGACCGCTGCCTTACAAAGATCCGGAACGGCTCGTAATGGTCTGGGAAGATGCAAGCAAGACCGGCCATCCGCGCGACACTCCCACCGCCGCCAACTTCCTTGACTGGCGTAATCAGAACCAGGTCTTCGAAGGCATGGCCGCTATCACCGACGAGAGTTACAACCTGACTGGCGCCGGTGATCCGGAACGACTCGAGGGCATGCGTGTTTCGGCGGACCTATTTCACCTCCTCGGAGTTGAGCCGTACCTTGGCCGCGTGTTTACCGCGGCGGAGGACCAACCCGGTTCACAGCACGTTGCGCTATTGAGTTACGGATTGTGGCAACGCCGTTTTGGTGGCGACCCGAGTATCGCCGGCAAGCCGTTAACTCTCAACGGCGAGACCTACACAGTCGTAGGCGTCATGCCGTCACGCTTCCAGTTTCCCACCACTGACAATCAGATCTGGGTGCCTATCGCGTTTAGTTCAGACGAAGCTAAGGACCGGGAAGCTCACTATCTTCAGGTCGTGGCGAGACTCAAGGCCGGCGTAACGCTACAACAAGCGCAGGCGGAGATGAGCACGATCGCAACTCGTTTGCAGCAGCAGTATCCGGAAACAAACGTTGATGTCGGCGCCGCAGTCACCTCATTACACGAGCAATTGGTGGGCGACATCAAACCTGCCCTGCTGATTTTGCTCGGTGCAGTCGGACTGGTGCTCTTGATTGCATGTGCCAACGTCGCGAATCTTTTACTAGCGCGAGCGGCTGTCCGGCAAAAAGAGATTGCGCTGCGAGTCGCATTAGGTGCGCGACGCTCGCGGCTGATCAGGCAGTTTTTGACAGAGAGTATTTTGCTGTCGACGCTTGGTGGAGTGGTAGGGTTGATCATCGCGTACACCGGACTAGTGTTACTGAGAACCTTCATGCCTGAAGACATTCTTCAGGCGCGCGAGATCTCGATCGATCTTAAGGTCCTCGGTTTCACAGTTATTGTTTCAGTAGCAACCGGTATCATTTTTGGATTGGCGCCTGCGATCCAGGCGTTTCGCTTCAAACAAAGTGAGACGTTGAAAGAAGGTGGGCGTGACGCAGCCACGGGCGGCAAAGGCAAACGCCTTCGTAGCGTGCTGGTGACGGCAGAGGTCGCCATCTCTTTAGTGCTTCTGATCGGAGCCGGTCTACTCATTAACAGTTTTGTGCGTCTGCGAAATGTGGATCCGGGATTTCGCTCTGACCATTTGTTGACGATGAAGATCGTGATGCCGCTCTCGAAGTATTTGGATCGCCCACGTCGCATTGGCTTTTACAACGATTTGCTGCAACGCGTGCAGTCTCTGGCGGGAGTTAGATCCGCGGCGATTACCACCAATCTTCCCCTGTATCACCAGGGCAACTCAATGGCAGTTCGCATCCAGGGCATGCCGGAGCTGCCGCCCGCGCAGCAGCCTATAGTCGTTACCAGGATTGTCAGTCCCGGTTACTTCGACACCATGACCATTCCGCTTTTGAACGGAAGAAAATTCAGCGATCAGGACGTAATTACAACTCCGAGAGTTGGCGTGATTAGTGAGACGATGGCGCGCACTTTCTGGCCCAACGAAGATCCGGTTGGGAGACGCTTTGGTATTAGCGACATTGAATCTGATAAGGATTGGATCACTATTATTGGTGTGGTCAAGGACGTGCGGCAAATGGAGTTGACTGCGGATCCAAAACCACAAGCTTATCTGACCTACCTGCAATTCGGCTTCTTTGATTCGCGAGATCTGGTGGTCAAGACTGACGTCGATCCGGCCAGTGTGGCGGCGACGGTTCGAAATGCAGTTTGGGAGATTGATAAGGACCAGCCGGTATCGAATGTCCAGACGATGGAAGCGATCCTGGCCGACTCAATTGCGCAACAACGTTTCAGCATGGTGTTGTTGGCGATCTTCGCCGGCGTCGCCCTCGTGCTTGCCGCCGTTGGGATATATGGCGTGATGAGCTACTCGGTGGCCCAGCGGACACACGAGATCGGCATTCGCATGGCGCTCGGTGCCCAGACTGCGGCGGTACTAAAACTCGCGCTCGCCTACGGTATGAAGCTCGTGCTCATCGGTATCGCAATCGGCCTGGTTGCTTCTTTTGCGCTAACTCGCCTGATGTCGACACTATTGTTCGGCGTCACCGCGACCGATCCAATAACGTTCACGCTGATCTCTCTACTGCTCATCGGCGTCGCCGCGCTTGCCAGCTACATTCCCGCGCGCCGTGCGACGAAAGTGGATCCAATGATCGCGTTGCGCTACGAGTAGGTTCTACAAGAAGGTTAAGCCAAGATACCGGCCACAGATGTGGCCGGTAATTTTTTTGATCCAACGATCTGCTGGTCTCAGTTGATTGTAATGTGTGTATAGGACGACTCAATCATTCTACCCGTCCGTCATCATCTGGAACGATCATCGGGAAGAACCTCTGCGTGATCTCTGGGTTCTCTGCGTCTCGGCGGTGAACGCCGGACGGAGTCAACATGAAACTCACCGAACCTAAATTATTGGTTGTTCTGCTGCTGTTATTGACAGGCTCTTCCTTTGCCGCGGTAGCACAAGAGCGCTTAATCATGTTGCGAGGCAGAGTTGTCGATGCGAACACCGGCGAAGCCATGGCTAACGTTCGCGTCGTCGCTAAACTCACGGACAAAACCACCATTACTGACGGCAACAGCGCTTTTACTCTCGAATTACCACCTGGCCCACAAGAGCTCTACATAACGACGGTCAATTATGGTCTCGTCAAAAAAGATCAACGTGGGTACGGCGGACAGTGTTGTCGAAATCGCCTTGAACGAAGATGCTGCCGCGCTGACAGAACACATCCGCCCATCCTGAGCTTTGCCGATGTGCAGGGGAAATTACTCTACGACTTTTCAGCGAGAAATCAGATCGGTGTTTCCGCAATCTACGGAAGCTTTGACTACGATCGCAATCGCGATTAACGCCGGAGGCGTTCGCTAATTTCAGCCCAGGGGTTCGAGTCTTCGAGAACCCTGGGATCGGAACATTATATAGAGATTGAAGCCTGAAAGGGTTCGCCAACCGCGGAACCCTTTCAGCGTTTATTTTTACTGATTGGTTGTCCCAGGGTTCTCGAAGACTCGAACCCTGGGCTGAAATTAGCGAACGCCTTCGGCGTTACTGCGTCAGCACCACGCGATGTATAAGTAGCACAAGTAATGGCACCATCACGTGGTCCACGTTAGCGCGCTACTTTGAACTCACACTAATCGAGTGTGTTGTGGTCTTGCCTGCTACATCGTACACGGTGGCCTTGAGGCTGAAGGTGGCTTTTGGATTGGGCACCTGCCACGCGCAGGTGTAAGGCGCTGCGGTATCCGTACAGGTCAAGGTGGTGCCTACATAAAACTCGACCTTGACCACGCCAATGTTGTCCGAGGCGTTGGCATTGATGTTCACGGTTGTATTTCGTGAAACCGTAGCGCCGTTGGCCGGGCTTGTGATCGCAACCGTCGGGGCTGTGTTGTCAACAGTGATCGCAACGCTAGCCGAAGTAGTGCGTAATCCAAACGTGTCCTGGGCAATCGCGTACAGAGTGTGCGCGCCGTCGGGCACCGTGGTTGAATTCCAGTTGAAACCGTAAGGCGAGTTGGTATCGGTGGTCAGCAGCACGTTGTTGTCGATATAGAACTCGACTTTGCTGATGCCAATATTGTCCGTTGCTACGGCCGAAACCGCGGGGGTTCCGGTGACGAAAGCGCCGTTCGCCGGCGCGCTCAGAGAAACCTGCGGCGGCGTACTATCTACCGTGACGTTGACGACGGTAGAAGTCTTCGTATTACCCGCCAGATTAGTAGCTACTGCGATGAGCGTGTGTGCTCCACCAGTGAGTGACATCGTATCCCAACTGATGCCGTACGGCGCAGTGTTGTCGGTTCCCAGCAGAACATTGCTGTCGCGATAGAAATCAACCCGGCTGAGTGCAATATTGTCTGACGCGGATGCTGAAACCGCCACTGCGCTTCCCGCAACAAATGCATTGTTTGCCGGCGTTGTTATCGCGACTAGCGGCAGCGTTCGATTGCGAAACTTGACGAGCATCTCTCCTGGGACGAATTCGCCCTTGCCGGTCTCGTCTGAAACGGTGGTTATCGTGCCATCGGCATTCACCATGGTTTTGTTGGACCGAGTCTGGTCCGGACCGGTTGTATGGTCGGCTGAGGCGCGATATTGAGTGAAGATTGAGAGAAGGGCAAAACAGAGAACACCCAGCAGGGTGGCAAGGGGGAGTCGTTTCACGTTTATTTCCTCTGGTTAGAGTTCGGTGAATCAAATATTGTGGTTGAGCCGGAGTCAAAGGAAGCGGGAAGCGTACGACTCTACACAAACATGTTGGGTTGTAGCGTGAGAGAGCTGATTTCGGACCGAATGAAAAAGGGCCATCTTCAGACGGGCGAAGGCAACTTAGCAGTTTGCGTGAAAAAGTGTCAACAAATAGTTTGTTGCGTCTTGACCCTGGAACTAATTCCAAGCTTTAGAATGGGATTCGATGAACCGAAGGATCTCCAAAGCCGGCTCTTGGCGCATTGGTGAACTGGCCAAAACTACAGGCGTCAGCACCGATACGCTTCGACACTATGAGCGCAAGGGAGTATTGCGCTCGGAACGATCAAGCAACGGCTATCGCCAGTATCCGGAAAACGCAGTCGAGCGAGTGCGAATGATCCGGCAGGCACTGGCTGTAGGATTCACCCTGGACGAACTCAGCACTATCTTTAAAGTTTTCGATGGAGGCGGCGCACCCTGTCAACAGGTGCGGACTCTCGCCGCCAAAAAACTTGCCGAGGTAGAGAATCACCTGCAAGAAGTGACAACATTGCGAAATGATCTGCGAGCAGCTTTGAAAGACTGGGATAATCGTTTGGCAAAAACGGCTGTGGGCCAACCGGCCGGTCTGCTCAAGGCGCTTGCTGCTCGCGACAATGTGCATGGTTCAGCGACCAGTTTCCTCTTACGAAAACCTAAACGAAGTAGAAAGGAAAAGAACCATGATTAATCGAAATAAATGGCGGGTCGCACTGATGTTCACCCTAACTACATTATTGTTGTTGCCGGTAAGTGGACAACAACAAAAGCCTGACAGCGGAATGAGTCAGCACCAGATGGATGAAATGAACAAGCGTGGGGACAAGCACATGGGCTTCGATCACTTGAAGACCACCCATCATTTCTTCCTGGCGAATGACGGCGGTTCGATTCAGGTTGAAGCGAACGATCTTAAGGACACTGAAAGCCGCGATCAGATCCGTCGCCATCTACGCCACATTGCCATGATGTTCAGCGAAGGAAACTTCGAAGTCCCGATGCTAATTCATGAAAAAACGCCCCCAGGAAGCGAAGCGATGAAACAGCTAAAGGGAGCAATCGATTATCAGTTCAATGAAACTGAACGCGGGGCGTCGATCAGGATTTCAACGACCGATGCGCAGGCACTAAAGGCGATCCATGAATTTCTGAAGTTTCAGATCACGGAACATAAGACAGGAGATCCTTTGGAAGTAAAACTCTAATCACTGTAAAAATTGTGAAACCCGGAGGGTGGGCGGTCTTGATGTTCTCGAGGCACGCCCACTTTCGCTGTTGACCTTTCATCGTTCGCCACTGGCACCGGCAGCACTGTTCTTTCAGCAGACAAGGCGAAAAGTGCTTGAGATCCGTCTAGTTTCAGACATATTCATGGACAAGTTGGCTCTCTTAGTACGAGAAATCTATGGCGTACGCGCGCTGCAAGTTGTACTCTATTGCCTCACGGCAAACTAAGGAGAAGTAACGGCGCGGAAAGATTGTCTTAACTGATCGATTTGTAATAACTGATCGATACGGCGGTAGCCTGTCTCTATTCTCACCTGTAACTTGTTCCGACCACCCAGCGGTTTTAACTACCTCCCATTTGAAAGAGCCTCAAAGAGCCACAAAAGCACAGAAGAGTATTTCTGTCTTCTGTGGGTTTTTGTCCCTTGCCTTAAGCACGTAGTTCAATAGCCATGTCAGAATCGAAGCATTACGTCCCGGCGACTGCAGAGCAATTCTCCGCTGTCCCGGAAGAAGAAGTTTTCGTTTTTCCACTCTCGTTTGCGCAGCAGCGTCTGTGGTTCTTACATCTGTTAGACCCGCAGAGCAGCGCTTACAACATGCCCTTCGCTTTACGCCTGTTGGGGCAGCTCGACATAAGTGCGCTCGAGCGAACGTTGAATGAAATTGTCCGCCGTCATGAAGTGTTGCGTACGACCTTCGATGCATTGGACGGTGAACCGGTACAGTTGATTGCCACCACCCAGCCGCTCGAACTTCCACTCACTGATTTAAGCGACTTGCCGCCACAAGAGCGAGAGGCCGAGACACAGCAGCGTATCCTACAAGAGGCGTTGCGACCGTTTGACTTTGCGCGCGGCCCGATGCTCCGGGCGAGCTTGCTGCGGCTTGACGGGGAAGAACACGTCTTGTCGTTAACGATGCATCACATCGTTTCGGACGGGTGGTCCATGGGCGTGCTGGTCCATGAATTCGCCGCACTCTACACGGCCTTCTCCAGTAATCGCCCATCACCGCTTCCTGAATTGTCCATACAGTACGCGGACTATGCACAGTGGCAGGGAGAATGGCTCGCGGGCGATGTCTTAGCGGAGCAACTGAGTTACTGGAAGCAGCAGTTGGAGGGAGCGCCGCCGGTCCTGGAGTTGCCGGTTGACCGTCCGCGACCCGCAGTGCAGAGCTTCAACGGCGCAACTGAAGTTTTCACGCTCTCGAAAGATTTGTCCGACGCGCTCAAGCGATTATGTCAGGACGAAGGCGTGACGATGTTCATGATGCTGCTGGCGGGCTTCCAGACGCTCCTTTATCGCTATACCGGACAACAGGACATCGTCGTGGGATCACCGGTCGCCAACCGTAACCAGATCGCCACTGAACAACTCATCGGGTTTTTCACGAACACTCTGGTGCTACGCACGCGGCTCTCGGCCCGCTGGAGCTTTCGTGAGTTGCTGGCCGAGGTCAGGGAGACGTGTGTCGGTGCACTCGCGCATCAGGATGTGCCCTTTGAAAAACTGGTCGAAGAGCTTGGACCAGAGCGCAGTCGCAGCCACTCACCGTTGTTTCAAGTCGTGTTCGCCTCGCTGAACACTCCGGAGGAAGATCTCGAGCTGCCGCGTCTGCGCTTATCGCCTCTCAACTTAGACGTTACGGCGGCGCTCGTTGATTTGACGTTGAACCTGCAGGACACCGGCGAGCAGACTTACGGCTCGTTGGGTTACAACACGGACTTGTTTGAGGCGGAGACCATCCGCCGCATGTGCGGAAATTTTGTAACTCTGCTCGAGCAGGTTGCCGCCAATCCCGACCAGGCGCTTTCACACTTGCCATTGCTGGCTGAGGCAGAGCGTCGCCGTCTGGTCTATGAATGGAACGAGACGAGCAGAGACTATCCGTCGGACAAGTTTCTCCCACAGTTGTTTGAAGAGCAGGTCGAGCGTAGCCCTGACGCCTCGGCTGTGCGTGATGAAAGTAAAACGCTGACCTACGCGGAGCTGAACGCGAGAGCGAATCAGCTCGCGCATCAGCTACGCGACCTGGGCGTGCGTACAGAGATGCGCGTCGGCCTGCTCGCCGAGCGTTCCCTCGAGATGATTGTCGGGATCCTTGGCATTCTCAAAGTGGGCGCGGCCTTCGTCCCGATCGATCCGCAACAACCTTTCGAACGAATCGCTTTCATACTGGCCGATGTTCAGTCGCCAATAGTCGTGACGCAGTCGCACCTGGTGGAAAAGCTACCGGCGGATGTGGCGTTCATCATCGAGCTTGATGGAGAAGAGAGCAGTCAGTACAGCCGCGAGAATCCTTCATGCGACGTCGCGGCAGAAAACCTCGCCTACGTGATCTACACCTCGGGTTCGACGGGACAGCCGAAGGGCGTGCTCGTCGAGCATCGCCACCTGAGCAATACGATGTTCGCCGCACAGGAGGCGGTCGGGTTCAAGGCGACAGATGTGATGACGTGCATCGCGCCTTTTGCTTTCGATATTTTTTATTTTGAATTGCTGACGCCGTTGCTTGCAGGAGCACAGTGCCGACTCGTCACGGGTCGTGAGTTGCTGGACGCGAGTCTCATGGCCGGCTTGTTGGAAAAGGTGACGTGCCTGCAAGCCGTCCCTGCGCTGATGAAACAGATTCTCAACTCACTGAGAACAGATCGCCGGTACGAACAAATAAGACAAGTCTTCACCGGCGGCGAGGCCATCGAGCCCGACCTGCTACGGGAGATGAAACGGGGGTTTTCTTCGGCACAATTAAACGTGCTGTATGGACCAACCGAGGCCACCATCATCTGTAGTCACTATCGCGTGACGAATGCCGAAACGCTGCGTCATCAACTTATCGGCGTGCCGTTGGGAAATATGCGCCTGCATCTGCTGGATGCGCAGGGAAATCCGGTTCCGATCGGTGTAGCCGGCGAAATCCACATCGGCGGCGCATGCGTTACACGCGGGTATATCAATCATCCCAAATTAACTGCCGAGAAATTCATTCCCGATCCGTTCTCGGAAGAGGCCGGTGCGCGGCTATACAAGAGTGGAGACCTCGCGCGTTATTTACCAGACGGAAACATCGAATTCATCGGACGCAGTGACGAACAGGTCAAGGTGCGTGGCTTCCGCATCGAGCTGGGAGAGATTGAAGCTGCGCTCGGAAGCCACCCGGCAGTGCGCGAGCGCGTCGTCATCGTGCGCGAAGACACACCGGGCGACAAACGTCTCATTGCTTATCTAGTAGTCGAACAAACGACAACTCTAGATACCGGTGAGTTGCGCAGCTATCTGAAAGGGCGACTGCCGGAGTACATGGTCCCGTCGGCCTTCGTCTTTCTCGACGCCCTACCGCTGACGCCCAACGGCAAAATTGATCGGCACGCATTACCCGCTCCCGACGCGCTGCGGCCAGCGGCCCTCATCGCGCCGCGTACGGCCACAGAAGAAAAGGTGGCGGCGTTATACGCCCACGTGCTGAATCTCAAAGAGGTTGGGATTGACGATAACTTTTTCGACTTAGGCGGACACTCGCTGCTGGCTACTCAGGTGATCTCACGCGTGCGCGAAGACTTTCAGGTTGAAGTACCAGTTTACGCTCTGTTTGAAGCGCCGACAGTTGCAGACCTGGCAGAAAACATTGATACCCAACTCCGCGCGGGCGATACTCTGAAGCCTTCACGACCAACGCGCGTCGCCAGAGACGGATCACTGCAACTTTCCTATGCGCAGCAGAGGCTGTGGTTCATTCATCAACTCGATCCACTCTCGCCTGCCTATAATGTTCCACTCGCCGTGCGCCTCACGGGGAGACTCGACGTCGAGGCCCTGAGCGCCACCCTTACGGAAGTTGTCCGCCGCCATGAATCACTCCGCACCACCTTCACCGTCGAAAATGATCAACCGCGGCAAGTGGTCCACCCGCCCAATGCGCTCGAGATCCCGATCACTGATCTAACCAGTCTCGCCGCCGTTGAGCAGAAGCGCGAGGCCGCACGTCTCGCCGTAGAAGAAGCATGTCTTCCCTTCGACTTAGCAGGTGGACCACTGCTACGGCTACGACTGTTGCGGCTGAGTAAAGAGGAGCACGTGCTGCTGGTGACCATGCACCACATCGTCTCGGATGGGTGGTCGATGGGCGTGCTCGTGCGCGAGGTCGGACTACTCTATCCAGCCTTGAGCGCTGGCGCAGAGTCACCGTTGGAAGAGCTGGCGGTTCAGTATGCGGATTTCGCCGTATGGCAGCGCGAGTGGTTGAGCGGGGAAGTGTTGGACCAACAGTTGAGTTACTGGCGGGAGCAGTTGGCAGGCGCGCCGGCGGTGCTGGAGTTGCCGAGCGACCGAGTGCGCCCGGCCGTGCAGAGTTTCCGCGGCGCGGATCAGCCCTTCGTGATTTCAGAACGTCTGACGGCCGCGTTGAAGGAGATGAGCAGTGGGGAAGGCGTGACGCTGTTTATGACGTTGCTGGCAGCGTTCAAGGCATTGCTCTACCGGTACACGGGGCAGGTGGATGTCGTCGTGGGCTCGCCCATTGCCGGACGAAACTTTGTCGAGACTGAAGAGCTAATTGGCTTCTTCGTCAATACCCTCGTGTTGCGGACGGACCTCTCCGGAGATCCAACATTCCGTGAGCTAGTGAGACGAGTCAGAGAAGTAGCACTGGAAGCGTACCTGCATCAGGACGTGCCGTTCGAGAAACTCGTCGAAGAGCTTCAGCCTGAACGCCATACGAGTCATTCGCCGCTGTATCAAGTCATGTTCGAGTTGCAGAATGCGCCGTTGGGCGGTTTGGAATTGCCTGGGGTGAGTCTCGAGCTGATGGCCGCCGACAACGCGACGGCGAAGTTTGACCTGACGCTGAACCTCCAAGAGCGGGACGATGTGATCGATGGCAGTCTGGGCTACAGCACGGATCTTTTTGACGCCGAAACTATAAGTCGCATGATCTCTCACTTCCTCACCTTGCTTGAAGCTGCATTGGACCATCCTGACAGACAGCTTTCCGCGTTGGAGATGATGAGTGTCGAGGAATGTGGGCAGTTGGCTTTTGTGTGGAACGACACGCGGAGTGCTTACCCGCAGGAAACGTGCGTTCACGAGTTGTTCGAGCTACAGGTTGAGCGACAGCCCACGGCCATCGCTGTCGTCTATGAAGACGAAGAGATTACTTACTCGGAATTGAATCGCCGCGCCGACGAGACCGCGCATTATCTGCAAAGCGTAGGCGTAGGAACGGAGACATTGGTCGGCGTCGCTTTGCCGCGTTCGATTGAGATGGTCGTCGCGCTGCTCGGTATTCTCAAAGCCGGCGGCGCTTTTGTGACTTTCGATCTCGCGTATCCGAAGGAGCGTCTCAAGCTCCTGCTCGCGGATACAGGCGTGCGTGTGCTCCTGACGCAGCCGCATCTGTTGGATAAATTGTCGCCGTTCGATGGCAAAATTCTCTGTGCAACCTCTGTGTCCTCTGTGCCTCTGTGGTTTCAAACGGCGGGCAAAATCAACCACAGAGGCACAGAGGACACAGAGGTTGCACAGAGAAGAAGTCCAGATCAGCTCGCCTGTGTCTTCTACACCTCAGGCTCTACCGGACAACCGAAGGGCGTGCTTACTTCGCACCGAGGAGTCGTCAACTATCTCACCTTCAACACCAAAGCTTACAAGCTAAGTGAGGCCGATACGGTTTTGCAGCTCGCGTCACTCTCCTTCGATGCGTCGGTGCGCGACATTCTCGGCCCGCTCGTCGCAGGTGCGCGTCTGGTGTTGGTCAATGACATCGACGCCAGAGACCCGGAGGCTCTGCTCACAACGATGTCGGAGCAGCGTGTGACCTGTCTGCTCAGCGTTGTACCGTCGTTGTTACACGCGCTAACAGAAGCGGCCGGACGACGCAGGCCTAAGCAACTGCGACTAGTCTTAACGAGCGGAGAGAACCTGCTGTTGTCGGAGTGTGCGAAAGCGCGCGCGGCGTTCGGCGAGACGCTCACAATCGTTAACCAGTACGGTGCGACGGAATGCACGATGTCGCAGAGTTTCTACGCCGTTCCACACGCTGAGACGGAGACCGGCACATCACTGGCCGGCAGGCCGATTGCCAACGCGCAACTATACATTCTCGATGAGCGACTCAATCTAGTTCCCGTCGGAGTGTCGGGTGAAGTGTACATCGGCGGCGTGGGTGTGGCGCGTGGCTATCTGAATGATCCCGCGCAGACAGCAGCGCGATTCATTCCACATCCTTTCAGCCCTGAACCAGGCGCACGTCTATATAGGACGGGCGACCTTGCTCGTTATCGTTCCGGCGGGGATGTGGAACTACTTGGTCGCATCGATCATCAGGTGAAGCTTCGTGGGTTGCGGGTTGAGCTCGCGGAGATCGAGGCAACGCTGAACTTGCACGAGGACGTGAACGAGGCGGTTGTTCTCGCGCGGGAAGATCAGCCGGGTGAGAAGCGCCTGGTGGCTTACGTTGTTACCGGGCAAGAGCAGGCGCGGACATTGCGCTCGATGCGGGAGTTTCTGAAAGAGCGACTGCCGGAATATATGGTGCCGTCGGCTTTCGTCTTTCTCGATTCTCTACCGCTGACACATAACGGGAAGATTGACCGGCAGGCACTGCCCGCCCCTACTTCTGCGCGGCCCGACCTGGTAGAGACCTACGCTGCTGCGCATACACCAACTGAAGAGGTCCTGGCGGGATTGTGGACGGAGTTGCTCGGTGTCGAACAAGTCGGGATTCACGACAACTTCTTTGACTTGGGTGGGCACTCGCTACTCGCGACACAGGTTATCTCGCGTGTGCGTGAGCTTTTCCAGGTTGAGATTCCGTTGCGGCAATTATTTGAGACGCCAACGGTAGCGGACCTGGCCCAGAGTATCGACGTTGCTTTATTGAAGGAGACTAAAGAACTCGTCGCTCCACCGATCGAGCGCGTTGCGAGACCTGAGTTCTTACCACTCTCATACGCGCAGCAACGGCTGTGGTTCATTCATCAGCTCGACCCGGCTTCCGTGGCCTATAACATTCCGCTCGCGGTGCGTCTCCGCGGAAGTCTCGACATCGCTGCATTGCGTGCGACGCTAACGGAAGTCGTGGACCGTCACGAAGCGCTGCGCACCATTTTCATGGTCCATGATGAACAACCGTGGCAAGTCATTCATCCGCCAACTCCAGCCGATCTCGCGATTAAAGACCTGACGAGTGTCGCTGACGCCGAGCAAGAGGCACAGCGCCTGGCGGTGGAGGAAGCAAGACTCCCGTTCGGCTTGGAGAAAGGACCACTGCTGCGCGCGCGACTATTGCGGCTTTCAGATGAAGAGCATGTGCTGCTGGTGACGATGCACCACATCGTCTCGGACGGATGGTCCATGGGCGTGCTCGTCAAAGAAGTCGCTGCACTCTACACCGCTTACACCAGTGGAGAACCGGCGCTGCTCGAGGAATTGCTGATTCAGTATGCGGATTATGCGGTGTGGCAGCGCGAGTGGCTACGCGGGGAAGTGTTGGAGCGGCAGTTGAGTTACTGGCGCGAACAGTTAGCGGAAGCGCCCGCGGTGCTGGAGTTACCGACTGACCATCCGCGTCCGGCAGTGCAGAGCTTCCGTGGCAGTTTCGAGCCGGTGATGGTGCCTGCGGAAGTGACTACGCGACTGAAAGAGCTAGCCCGGGCCGAAGGAGTGACGCTGTTCATGCTGCTGCTGGGCGCGTGGCAGGTGCTGTTGTCACGCTACACAGGTGCAAAAGACATCGTTGTAGGAACGCCGATCGCGAACCGGCAGCGTGGTGAAGTAGAAGGACTGATCGGTTACTTCGTGAACGCCCTCGCGCTGCGGACAGATCTCAGTGGGGACTGCCCGTTTCGCGAGTTGCTGAGACAAGTGAGAGAGGTAGCGCTGGGCGCGTACCTGCATCAGGACGTGCCGTTCGAGAAGCTCGTCGAAGAGCTACAGCCGGAACGTGATCTAAGCCATTCACCGATTTTTCAGGTTGTGTTCGTGCTGCAAAATGCGCCGCTCGGAGGGTTGGACCTGCCCGGCGTGAGTCTCGAAACGCTACCAACCGACAACGCGACCGCGAAGTTCGACCTGACGCTGAACTTACAGGAAGCAGATGACTTTATCGGTGGGAGTCTGGGCTACAGCACCGATCTGTTCGAGACCGAGACTATCAGCCGCATGGTCTCTCACTTCCTCACTTTGCTGGAAGCGATCACGGCTGATGTGAATACGCCTCTTTCACAGTTGGCGTTGCTGCGTGAAGAGGAACGGCGCGAGATAGTTTTTGAATGGAATAACACCGCCGAAGAATATTCAGTTGCCAAGTGCATACATGAGTTGATCAGCGAACAGGCCGAGCGAACGCCCCAGGCTGCGGCAGTCATAGATGAAGAAGAGGTACTGACATATCGAGAGCTCGAGCAGCGTTCGGATCAACTCGCTCGACATCTACAGATCCTCGGTGTGAGACCGGGCACACACGTCGGCATCAGTCTGGAGCATTCGCTGGAAACAGTTGTCAGTATCCTGGCCGTTCTCAAAACCGGCGCGGCCTATGTGCCTCTCGATCCCGACCATCCGCGTGCGCGCCTCGCCTTCGTGATTGAAGATGCGCAGATCGGTTGCATCCTGACCCAGCAACGGCTGAAAGATCGGCTTCCTACAACGAGCAGGCTCATCTTCGTGGACGCTGATTGGGAGACTGGTGACGAAACGATTCCCCGCGTTGTTGCCACACCGGAGGACGTCGCTTACGTCATCTACACTTCCGGATCGACGGGTGAGCCGAAAGGCGTCCGTATTCAGCACAAGGCATTGGTTAATTACATCTGCTGGGCCAAGGAAGTTTATGTGCAGCAACAGCCGCTTGATTTCGCGCTCTACTCGTCGCTGGCGTTTGACCTCACAGTGACCTCTATCTACACGCCCCTCGTGACGGGTGGCAAAGTCGTTGTTTACAGACAAGAGGATCGATTATCGCCAATCGAAAAGATCCTGAAGGACAAACGCGTTGACGTACTCAAGTTAACGCCGAGCCATGTGGCCCTCATTAAAGATTTGGACAATACCAACCGTAGTATCAAGCGCTTGATTGTGGGTGGTGAAGCTTTACCGACCGAGCTGGCGCGGAGTGTTTATGCGAGCTTCGCTGGGAATGTGGAGATTTTCAATGAGTATGGACCAACGGAGACGACCGTCGGCTGCATGATTTATCGATTCGATGCGGAACGCGATCAACGCGCGGTTGTACCTATCGGGAGGCCTGCTGCCAACACCCAAATTTATATTCTCGATGAGAACCTGAAACCAGTTGCCGAGAACGTCCTCGGCGAACTCTACATCTCCGGCGCAGGACTCGCCGCAGGTTATCTAAATCGAGACGATCTGACAGAAGCGCGCTTTATCGCTAACCCGTTCCGCGAAGGCGAGCAGATGTATCGCAGCGGAGACCTCGCGAGACGGCTGACATCCGGAGAGATTGAATACGTCGGCCGCAGTGACGAGCAGGTCAAGTTTCATGGCTACCGCGTGGAGCTGAATGAAATCAGAAGCGCGCTCAACAAACATGCCCAGGTCAGAGACAGTGTTGTCATGTTGCTCACGGACGTTTTGGTTGCATATTACGTCGCGCGACAAGAGATTGACGCCGAGCAGCTTCGCGAGCATTTGTCAGAACATATTCTGCGAGAGACCATTCCGGGCTTCTTCGTTCACCTCAAGCGAATGCCCTTGACCTTGAACGGAAAGGTTAACTATGCCGCACTTCCGAAACTCGAAGATATCAAGGGTCAGAGCAGACGACCGGGTGAATACGTAGCTCCACAGACGGAGGTCGAAGAAATCGTTGCGGGCATCTGGGCGACGTTGCTCGGGGTTCCACAAGTTGGCCGCTACGACAACTTCTTCCAGTTAGGCGGCCACTCTCTGTTGGCGACTCAGGTGGTCTCGCGTATTCGGGAGGCATTGCAGGTTGAACTCACGGTGCGCTCGCTCTTTGAGCATCCGACCCTGAATCAGTTGTCCATTGATATTGAAACGCTCAGCAGGAACGGGCTTGGAGAGCAGATCCCGCCGATGAGCCGCGTCAAGCGAGATGCAGCGCCGCTCTCGTACGCGCAACAGCGACTGTGGTTCATTCATCAACTCGATCCGAATTCGCCAGCGTACAACATTCCGCTCGCGGTGCGTCTCACTGGAAGACTCGACATCGCTGCGCTACGTGCGACGCTAGAAGAAGTGGTGCGCCGCCATGAAGCGCTGCGCACCACGTTTGCTGTGCGCGATGGCGAGCCGCAGCAGATCATCCATCCAACGGCTGAGTTTGAATTATCAGTCACAGATCTGACGAGTGAAGAGGTACAGCGCATTGCAGGAGAGGAAGCACGTCTGCCGTTTGATTTAAAGCAAGGGCCGTTGCTGCGCGCGCGAGTGTTAAGACTCCCAGAGGAAGAGCATGTGTTGTTGGTGACGATGCATCACATCGTCTCCGACGGATGGTCCATGAGCGTGCTGGTCAAAGAAGTTGCCGCACTTTACAGCGGCTTCTCGACGGGACAGCCGGCGGCGCTTGAAGAGCTGCCGATTCAGTATGCGGACTATGCGGTGTGGCAACGGGAGTGGCTGCGCGGGGAGGTGTTGGAGCGGCAGTTGAGTTACTGGCGCGAACAGTTGGCAGAAGTGCCCGCAGTGCTGGAAGTACCAACGGACCGTCCGCGTCCGGCAGTGCAGAGCTTTCGCGGCAGTTTCGAGCCGGTGATGATCCCCGCGGAAGTGACTGCGCGACTGAAAGAGTTAGCCCGGGCCGAAGGAGTGACGCTGTTCATGCTGCTGCTGGGCGCGTGGCAGGTGTTGTTGTCACGCTACACGGGCGCTGAAAGCATTGTCGTAGGGACGCCGATCGCGAACCGGCAACGCGGCGAGGTGGAAGGGTTGATCGGTTACTTCGTCAACGCCCTCGCGCTGCGGACAGATCTGAGTGGAGACCCGAGTTTCCGGGAGTTAATGAAACGAGTGAGAGAGGTAGCGCTCGGAGCGTACCAGCATCAGGACGTGCCGTTCGAGAAGCTCGTCGAAGAACTCGAGCCCGCCCGTTCCTTAAGCTACAACCCGCTCTTTCAGGTCGTCTTCGCAGTGGAGAATACGCCTGACTTCAATCTGCAACTGCCCGGTTTGAAGATCAATGGAGTCGATACCGGTTCGGAGACAGCGAAATTCGATCTCAGGTTGAGCCTGTCTGAAATCGGACCTGAGTTGATGGGCACCCTGCAATACAGCACTGACCTCTTCGACGCACGAACGATTCAGAGCATGCTCGAACATTTCAAGTCTTTGCTCGAGAGCATCGCAAACAACCCTGACGAACGTATCTCGGCGTTGTCGTTGGCTGCGCGCCCACGCGCTACCGCAGTTGTTACTGACTGTATCCAACAGCGGCCCCTTCATCATCTATTCGAAGCGCAAGTCGAACGTAATCCGGACGCGATTGCCTTATCGTTTGAGAACGAGCAGATGACGTACGCCGAGTTGAACCAGCGTGCAGACCACTTGGCCCATCAACTACGAGCATTGGGTGTCGGTCCTGAAGTGTTAGTCGGACTATCTATCGAGCGCAGCCTCGAATTGGTCATCGGCATACTCGGTATCTTGAAGGCAGGCGGAGCTTACGTGCCGCTCGATCCGAGTTATCCGCCTGAGCGAATACAGTTCATGATCGACGACGCCAAGCCGGCCGTGATCCTGACTGCGGAAGGACCATCAGCCACGAATTACCAGAGGTCAGATCCGGATTTAATCCGTGGCTTTGATCCGCGTCATCCGTGTTACTGCATTTACACTTCCGGCTCAACGGGAACACCGAAGGGTGTTGTAGTCACACACGAAAACGTCGCGCGTCTCTTCAACGCGACTCGTCAATGGTTCGACTTCAATGAGAACGACGTTTGGACTCTCTTTCATTCTTACGCGTTCGACTTCTCCGTCTGGGAATTGTGCGGTGCGCTGCTTCATGGCGGACGCCTCGTCATCGTGCCGCATTTCGTGAGTCGATCGCCGGAAGCCTTCCACGAGTTGTTGAGCCGCGAGAAGGTCACGGTGCTCAATCAAACGCCCTCGGCTTTCCGTCAACTCATGAACGCGGATGAAGCTCGTGAAGGTGAGCTCTCGTTGCGCTTCGTTATCTTCGGCGGTGAGGCGCTCGAATATCAAAGCCTCAGGCCATGGTTCGAGAGACATGGTGACCGCCAGCCACAGCTCGTCAACATGTATGGCATCACGGAGACAACGGTCCATGTCACCTATCGGCCTGTAACCGCCGGTGACCTCGATAACATTCGTGGAAGTAGGATTGGCGGCGCGATTCCGGATCTCAGCGTTTACGTTTTTGACAGGCACTTGCGTCCAGTGGCCGACCTGGTACCCGGCGAGTTGTGTATCGGCGGTGCAGGCGTGGCGCGTGGCTATCTCAATCGCGCGGAACTATGCGCTGAGCGTTTTATTCCAGACGCTTTGAGCGGCCGGAGCGGAGCGCGTCTGTATCGGAGCGGCGACCTCGTGCGTCGTTTGCCTTCTGGCGACATCGAGTATCTCGGACGCATCGACCAGCAGGTCAAGATACATGGGTTTAGAATCGAGCTCGGTGAGATTGAGGCCGTGTTGAATCAACACGAGTCGATTCGTGACGCTGTTGTGGTCGTGCGAGAGGATGCACCCGGGGATAAACGTCTGGTCTGCTACCTCGTTACTGACTCGGCTCTTGAGGTGGAAGACTTGCGCGAGTTCCTGCGTCTCAAGCTGCCCGACTACATGATTCCGTCAACTTTCGTCACAATGCCTACGATACCGCTCACGCCCAACGGCAAGGTTGATCGGCGAGCGCTGCCTGCGCCGGATCAAGCGCGGCCAGAACTTCGGGAGAACTATCTTGCGCCGCGAAATGAGCTGGAGCGGGTGCTGGCCTCGATGTGGTGCGAGATACTCAGCGTCGAGCAGGTGGGCGTCCGCGATAACTTCTTCGATCTCGGCGGCGATTCCATTCGCGGAGCAATATTCATCAATCAACTACAGGAACGGCTCGGCGAAATCGTGCATGTCGTCGTCATCTTCACGATGCCGTCCGTCGAGCAGCTCGCGCAGTATCTCGACAAAGAGTACACAGCAGCGGTCTCGCGGCTAGTCGGTGAGAGTGCGCAAGAAGAGAAGTCTACGGGGATGTCGGCTACGGTCAACGCGTCGATGCTCGCCGAAGTGAAGGAATTGATTCGACCCTTGCCATCGCGAGCGGACTCTACCGCGAAGAATTCGCCCACGATCTTCATCCTTTCTCCGCCGCGCTCGGGCACGACGCTGTTGCGCGTCATGCTTGCCGGACACCCGCGCCTGTTTGCTCCGCCTGAACTCGAATTGCTGTCCTTCAACACACTCGCCGAAAGACGTGCGGCCTTCACGGGCAAAGATAGTTTCTGGCTGGAAGGGACGCTGCGCGCCATCATGGAGATCAAAGGCTGCGACGCCGAAGAAGCGCAGCACATCATGCGCTCGATGGAAGCGCGTGGGTTGACCACGAAGGCGTGCTACAGACAAATGCAGGAATGGCTCGGCGACCGCATCCTGGTTGATAAAACGCCTTCTTATGCGCTTGATCAAACGATCCTGGAGCGGGCCGAAGTTGATTTCGAGAATGCTCTGTACGTACATCTTCTCAGGCATCCAGCGGGAATGGTCCGTTCCTTTGAAGAGGCCAAACTCGACCAAATTTTCTTTCGCTACGAACACTCCTTTTCGAGACGAGGACTCGCCGAAGCAATCTGGACTTTGAGCCACCAAAATATCAACGAGTTTCTTCAGCGCGTTCCGCGTGAGCGACAGCACCGCGTGAAATTTGAAGACCTCCTACGCGAACCGCAGCCCGTCATGGAGAGTTTGTGCCAGTTTCTCGGACTCAGCTTTCATGCTGAGATGGTGCAGCCGTACAAAGACAAAGAGCGACGAATGACTGACGGCATTCACGCGGAATCACGAATGCTCGGCGACGTAAAGTTTCACAGCTACAACCGCATTGATGCGCGCGTCGGTGATAAGTGGAAAGACGATGCTCAAAAACCTCTCGGGGAAGTAACGTGGCAGCTCGCCGCAAAGCTCGGGTATGAGAGAGATGCTGTGAAGATACCGCCGCTCACCCGCAGCGGTGTAACAGAATTTCCGCTCTCATTCGCACAAGAGCGTCTATGGTTCCTGGACCAGATGGAACAGGGCCACAGCGCGACTTACAACATCTGGACAGCCGTGCGCTTGCACGGTGCCCTTCACGTCACGGCTTTAAGACAGAGTCTGCAGGAAATCCTGAGACGTCATTCGTCTCTGCGCACCAGCTTCAAACTCGTGGATGGCCAGCCGGTTCAGGTTATCGCCCCACCGCAGCCGTTCGACCTGCAGCTCGTCGATCTCAGCGAATCGACGCAACGAGAAGAAGACGCGCAAAGGCTTGCGACGGAAGAAGCCCTCTTACCCTTCGACTTATCACATGGACCATTGCTGCGTGCGAAACTGATCCGGCTGGAAGAAGAGGAGCATGTTTTACTGGTCACGATGCACCACATCGTCTCGGACGGGTGGTCCATGGGAGTGCTGGTCCATGAAGTCTCCGCGCTCTACACGGCCTTTTCCAATGGTCGCTTATCACCACTCGAGGAACTGCCGATTCAATATGCGGATTATGCTCAGTGGCAGCGCGAGTGGCTCTCGGGCGAAGTCTTAGCGGAACAACTAAGTTACTGGAAGCGGCAGTTAGCAGGTGCGCCGCCGGTGATGGAATTGCCATTAGACCGGCCACGGCCCGCCGTGCGGGGTTCCGAAGGAGCGATAGAGTCTTTATCCATACCGGCGGACGTCAGCGAATCGCTCAAAGCTTTGGGCCGGAGCGAAGGCGTAACAATGTTCATGCTGTTGCTGGCGGCGTGGCAGGTGCTGCTGTCTCGCTATACGGGAACGGGCGACATCGTAGTCGGCGCACCGGTCGCGGGGCGCAACCGGGCAGAGGTCGAGTCGTTGATAGGCTTCTTTGTCAACACGTTGGTCCTGCGTACAGACCTGTCCGGGAATCCACGATTCGTCGAAGTGTTGAAACGTGTGCATGAGGTTACGGTCGCGGCCTTCGCACATCAGGATGTGCCTTTTGAAAAACTGGTCGAAGAGCTGCAACCGGAGCGTAGCTTGAGTCATATGCCTGTGTTCCAGGTAATGTTTGCTCTGCAAAATGCTCAAACGGTTGACGCAGACTTGCCCGGACTCAGTTTGCGTGCGGTGGACGTTGAAGCTGGGACCGCCAAAACAGATCTGGCGCTGACCCTCGTCGAAATAGATAGTGGGATTATGGGATCTCTCAGCTATGCCACGAGTTTGTTCGACGCCGCGACTATCCGCAGAATGGTTTCACACTTTGAGAAACTACTTGAAAGCATCGCCGCTCAACCCGACGCACGCGTTCATGATTTGGCGCTAATAACACCGGCAGAAGAACGACGGATACTCACACAATCTCGTGAAACCGCGCGTCCTTCGAAGCGAACGGAGTGCGTACACCAGATGTTCGAGTCGCAGGTGGACCAGCGGCCCGACGCGTTGGCGCTGATCTTCGAAGACGAACGTGTCACGTACGGCGAGTTGAACGCACGCGCCAACCGGCTGGCTCATTACCTGCGTTCATTGGGCGCGGGCCCGGAAGTGTTGGTCGGCATTCTTCTGGAAAGCTCTGTCGAGAGGATTGTGGCTGAGTTGGGCGTGCTCAAATCGGGCGCAGCATTCGTTCCGCTTGACACGAAATACCCGGCGGAGCGGCTACAACTCATGTTAGACGACACGCGCATGCCGTTGCTGGTAACAGCACGCAGGCTGGCATTGGACACAGTCAGTTTGAGGACTATTTATCTCGACGACGAGCACGACCTGATTGCGCGTGAGAGCGCAGAGAATCCTTCACCTACCGCCGCACCGGAGAACCTTGCTTACGCCATCTACACTTCTGGTTCGACCGGAAAACCCAAAGGAGTGTTGATTGAGCATCGCAGTCTCGCAAGTGTGACAACAGTGCTGGCGCGCGATTTTCGAGTGCAGCCGGAGAGCCGGATCCTTCAGTTCTTTTCCTTCAGTTTTGATCCTTCGGTTTTAGATGTGCACATAGCGCTCTCGAGCGGGGCTGCGTTGTGTCTGGCCAGTAAAGAATCGCTGATGCCGGGCGAAAACCTTTTGCGAACGTTACGAGAGCAGGGCATCACGTCAGTTCACCTGCCACCCTCGGCCCTCGCAGTAATGGCGCCGGAAGAATTGCCGCAACTGCAAATACTCATGTGCGGCGGTGAAGTCTGCACTGCGGAGCTCGTGCGGCGCTGGTCGTCGCCGGGCCGTCGCTTCCTGAACAACTATGGCCCAACAGAAACAACTATAATTTCGACCTCCAGCGAATGTCTCGACAACGGGAAAGCGCCGACCATCGGCCGCGCGATTGGCGGTACGGAGATCTACGTGCTTGATTCGCAGATGCGTCCTGCTCCTGTGGGCGTGCCCGGAGAAGTCTACATCGGCGGCGTGGTGGTGGCGCGCGGCTACCTCAATCGTCCACGGTTGACGGCCGAGAAATTTATTCCGCATCCATTCAGTCCGGGGGCGCGCTTGTATCGGACCGGTGATAAAGCGCGTCTGCTTCCCAATGGAGAGATCGATTATCTAGGACGCGTTGACGAACAATTGAAAGTGCGTGGCTTTCGCATTGAGCCGGGAGAGATTGAGAATGCTCTCCGGCAACTTCCATCCGTACACGAAGCCCTCGTCGCGGCACGTGAGGTGGCCCCGGGCGATAAACGTCTCATCGCGTATATCGTCAAACGGGCGGAGGTTTCTGTCAGTGAGTTGCGTGGATCTTTGAAGGAGCGGCTGCCTGAGCACATGATTCCGTCAGCCTTTGTCTTTCTCGAAGAAATTCCTTTAACGCCACAGGGCAAGTATGACCGCCGTGCGCTTCCTGCCCCCGATCGTTTTGAGGAAAGCCATCTCGTGGCGCCCAGAGACGTTCTGGAATTGCAGTTGATTCAGCAGTGGGAAGAGCTTCTGCATGTCGCGTGCGGCGTGACCGACGACTTCTTTGAGTTGGGTGGACATTCGCTGCTGGCCGTGCGATTGATGTCGCGCATCGAGCAGCTCTATGGAAAGAACATTCCTCTTGCTACTTTGTTCAAAGCGCCGACAATCGAATCACTGTCAATTCTCCTGCGCCAGGAGAAGGATGGATCTAGCTGGTCGCCACTCGTTCCCATTCAGCCGCACGGCTCGGAACGACCTTTCTTCTGTGTTCATCCGGTAAGCGGAAACGTGCTTTGTTATAGAGCCTTGGCGCGGCGTCTTGGTGCGCAACAACCATTCTATGCGTTGCAGGCGCGCGGTCTCGACGGTGAGCAGGAGCCGCAGACGCAAGTGGAAGTGATGGCGGCCGACTATCTCGAAGCGGTGCGAACGATTCAGTCGCATGGTCCATACTTGCTCGGGGGTTGGTCCATGGGCGGTCTCATCGCTTTGGAGATGGCGAGACAGCTCGAGGCGCAAGGCGAAGAGGTACGGCTCGTAGCTCTGTTTGATACAAAGGCGCCGGAGGCTGAAGAAGAAGAGGTGATTGACGACGAGTCGTTGTTGCCGAGCTTCGCGTTACACTTAGGCTTGTCGCCGGAGCAAATACAAGAGGCCATCTCACAAGCTCCGGCGGATTATTTGTCATTCATGTTGGACTATCTGAAGGGGGCAAGCATCATCCCGCACGATATGAGCCGTGCGCGTCTCAGTCAACAGTTCCGGGTCTTCAAGGCTAACATCCGTGCGGCGCGCAGCTATCAACCCAAAGATCTTCCAGCCGGCATCGCGCTCTTCCGTGCGGCCGAAAGATCTCGTCTGGGATGGAGTCAAAACTTAGAAGTGTATGACACACCGGGCAATCACATGACGATGATGCAAGAACCCAACGTTTCTGTTTTAGCGGAAAGACTGGCGGCATGTCTCCGTAAGTTGTACGTTCTTAGCCCGCGATCGCGGGCGTGAGCATGAAGCCTGGGGTGGAGCGAGGCTTTGCGAGCGGAACCCCAGGATCGAATTATTAAAGGCGCGCGAGCCCATGAAATGGGCGACAGCGTTCATACCGTTGAGGGCTGTCGCCCGTTTCACGGGCTCAGACGTACATTGTTTCGTGATCCTGGGGTTGCGCTCGCAAAGCCTCGCTCCACCCCAGGCTTTATGCTTACGCCTGCTTCGCAGGCTAATTAAAGAAATATGGTATGTCTGCAACCGATTTAACGACACGACGCGAGAAACTTTCGGCGGCCAAGCGCGCGCTGCTCGAGAAGCGTCTCACCGGGCAAGAAGGGGAAAAACAAATCATTCCGCGCCGCGAGGCACGGTCGTATGCTCCGCTCTCATTCGCTCAACAGCGTCTGTGGTTCCTGCATCAACTCGAACCGGACAGCATCGCTTACAACATGCCGACCGCGCTGCGTCTCAGCGGGCGGCTCAACACCGATGCCTTGGAGTGGAGCATCAACGAAATCATCCGGCGACATGAGATTCTGCGCACAACCTTCAGACTTGTCGATAACCAGCCCCTCCAGTTCATCGTCGAGGAGTTGAGGCTCGATCTGCAAATCCTCGCCGCCGAAGAGCATGAGGTGATGCGGCTTGCGACTGAGGAAGCACAACGACCATTCGATTTGGAAACCGGGCCGCTCGTTCGTGCTCGGCTGCTCAGGTTGAACGCGGAAGAATGGGTGCTGATCTTTACGATGCATCACATCATCTCCGATGGCTGGTCCATGGGTGTGTTGGTGAATGAGATGGCCGCTCTTTACAAGTCTTACCTGGAAGAGCAGCCGTGGCCGCTCGCAGAGCTGCCGGTGCAGTATGCCGACTTCGCCGAGTGGCAACGCGAATGGTTAACGAAGGGAAATCTTGAACGCCAGCTTCAATACTGGAGGCAACAACTAGGCGGCGAGCTTCCGGTTTTGGAGCTGCCGGCTGACAGAGTGCGCCCGCCGCGTCAGAGTTTTCGCGGGGCCGTGCGAAGATTCGCGCTTTCCGAAGAACTCACAACTGCTATCAAGAACTTAGGCAGGCAGGAGGGCGCGACGCTCTTCATGACCTTGCTCGCGGCATTTCAATCACTGCTGCATCGCTACACGAATCAAACGGACATCCTGGTCGGCACGGGTATCGCCAATCGAAATCGCGCCGAACTTGAAGGTCTCATCGGATTCTTCGTCAATACCCTCGTCTTGCGTACCGGTTTCAGCGGCCGTCCGAGCTTTCGTGAACTGCTCCGGCGCGTTCGTGATTTGACGCTCGAAGCATATGCGCATCAGGACTTACCGTTTGAAAGAGTCGTCGAAGAGTTGCAGCCGGCGCGTGACCTTAGCCGCAATCCGATTTTTCAAGTCTCTTTCGCTCTACAGAATGCGCCCATGCAGGAGCTTGAGCTCCCCGGCCTGGTACTCCGAACGCAGGAGTTCGAGACGCTGACGACAAGGTTCGATCTCGAATGCCACATGTGGGACGAGCCTGGCGGTCTGCAGGGCTTTCTCTTTTTCAGCACAGATCTCTTTGATGAAGCGACGATCGCACGTTTCATCGAACACTACCGGAACTCTCTCGAAGCGGTCGTGGCCACTCCTGATCAGCGTATTTCGGAGCTCGAGTTTTTAACTGAAGACGAACGGCGCAAGCTGCTCGTCGAATGGAACGACACACAGCATCCGATCACACGCGGCCTCTGCGCGCATCAACTTTTTGAGACGTGGGCCATAGAGACGCCTGATGCTCTGGCGGTAGAGTTCGCGGGCGAGCAACTGACTTATGCCGAATTGAATGAGCGTGCGAATCAGCTAGCCCATCAACTACGAGCGTTGGGTGTCGGCCCCGAAGTGTTAGTTGGGCTAAAGGTTGAGCGCGGCCTCGAGTGGGTAATAGGCATGCTCGGTATTCTGAAGGCGGGCGGAGCTTATGTGCCGCTCGATCCGAGTTATCCGCCTGAGCGACTGCGGTTCATAATCGAAGACGCAAAGCCGGCAGTGATTCTGACATCGGAAGGATTATTAGCCACGGATTACACAGATCAGAGCTACGGATCAGATCCCGATCTGTGTTACGTCATCTACACTTCCGGCTCGACGGGCCTGCCTAAAGGTGTCGAGATCACACACGGCAGTTTGATGAATCTCATCAGGTGGCACCAGCGCGTGTATCAAGTCTCAGCCGCCGATCGCGCAACGCAGGTCGCAGGGTTGGCTTTCGATGCGTCAGTGTGGGAAGTGTGGCCATACCTGACTGCCGGCGCAAGTGTTCATATCGCCGATGAAGAGACCCGCCTCTCGCCGCAAAAACTGATCGCATGGCTCGACGCGAAACGCATCACCATCAGCTTTCTCCCGACACCTTTGGCGGAAGCCGTGCTCGATGAGCAGTGGCCACAAGGAGCCTGTTTGCGGACGCTCTTGACCGGTGGCGACAGGTTGCGGCGCGCGCCACGCAGTGGGTTGCCGTTCCAACTGGCGAACAACTATGGACCAACGGAAAATACCGTGGTCACGACGTGGACGTTCGTCAATGAAGAGGTGGGGCCGCCGCCGATTGGCCGTCCGGTCGATAACGCAGAGGTCTATGTACTCGATGAAGAATTGCGCTTAGCGCCCATCGGAGTAGTGGGAGAGCTTTTCACCGGCGGCGAAAATCTGGCGCGAGGTTATTTGAATAGACCTGATTTAACGGCGGAGCGGTTTATCCCGAACCCGTTCAGTGTTGAGCCCGGCGAGCGTTTGTACCGCACCGGCGACCGTGTGCGTCTGCGCGGCGATGGGCAGATAGAGTTTCTCGGACGCGTTGATGAGCAGGTGAAGGTGCGCGGATTTCGCATCGAGCTCGGCGAGATTGAGGCGGCACTCGCTGAGCAGGAAGAGATCAGGGAAGCAGTTGTCGTCGCTCGCGAATATAGTGCGGGCGAGAAACGCCTCGTGGCCTATGTCGTTCCCAGCAGCGAGAGTTTGGACGGGGAGCGAGCGCAGTTGGAGCAACAACACCTCGAGCAATGGCAAACGCTTTACGAGGATACTTATGCTCGTGACGACACGGCTGTAGCCGATCCGCTCTTCAATATCGCCGGATGGACCAGCAGTTACACGAGCGAGCCGATTTCACCGGAAGAGATGCGCGAATGGCGAGAGTCGTCGGTTGCGCAGATTCTAAAGTTGCAGCCGCAGCGAGTGCTCGAGATCGGCTGCGGCACCGGACTCCTGCTATTACAGATTGCGCCGCATTGCGAACTCTACACAGGCACCGATTTCTCACCAGTCGCGCTCGATTACGTGCGACAGCAAGTCGCAAAAGTCGGCCTTGACCAACCGCGTGTGAAGTTATTGCAACGCATGGCCCATCAGTTCGAGGGGATTGCAGAGCACTCATTCGATGCCGTCTTGCTTAACTCAGTCGTGCAGTACTTTCCCGATCTGGATTATTTCCTGCGTGTGCTCGAGGGCGCACTCAAGGCGGTCAAGCCTGGAGGCTTCATCTATCTTGGAGATGTGCGCAACTACCGTCTATTAGAAGCCTTCCACACTTCCGTGCAGACCTATCAGAGCCCTGACAGCGCGACGCTCAAACAACGTGTGCGGCGAAATATCGAGACCGAAGAAGAGTTGCTGCTCGACCCGGCGCTCTTTACCGCGCTCAGGGATCGTTATCCGCAGATCGGCGCAGTAGAGGTGCAGCTTCAACGCGGGCGAGCGCACAACGAATTGACGCGCTTTCGTTATCAGGTTGTGCTGCACGTGGGCGAGGTAAAGCAGGTCGAGTGTCCGACTATTGATTGGCAAACAGAGAAGTTGAACCTTGATGCGCTGCGGCAGTTGTTGATGGAAAACAAACCCGAGATGCTCGGTGTGCTGCGTGTGCCGAACGCGCGTCTCCTAAACGCTGACGATGCGATCGATCCTGAAGACGTTTGGAGCTTGAGTGAAACGCTGCCTTACGAAGTGGATGTGCGTTGGTCGGATGCCGGTGCGGGCGAATACTTCGACATCGTATTTCATCCACAGATTACGCAGAGCGCACAAATTCAGTTAAAGAATCAGCGTAATCTGTGGACAGGACCTGCGAACAATCCGTTGCAAGGCAGGCTCGCGCGTCAGCTAATTCCACGTCTGCGCGGGCGGCTCGAAGAGAAATTGCCGGACTACATGATTCCCGCGTCTTTCGTGTTGCTCGAAGCGTTGCCACTCACGCCCAACGGCAAAGTTGATCGACGCGCTCTGCGAGCACCCGACGAAACTCGATCACAGCAGGGCGGTGACTTTGTCGCGCCGAGCACTCCGGTCGAAGAGTCGCTTTCGCATCTTTGGGCGGAAGTTCTCGGGATCGAGAGTGTCGGTATGCGCGACGATTTTTTCGCGCTCGGAGGACATTCGTTGCTGGCAACGCGGCTCGTCTCGCGTATGCGTGAAAGCCTCGGAGTCGAGTTGCCCGTGCGTAGCGTGTTTGAGGCGCCGACCATCAGGGATCTGGCCGAACACGTCGAAGCTGCTTTGCGCGACCGCGCAGGCGAACAAGCTCCGCCAATCACTCGAGTATCGCGTGACGGAAAACTCCCGCTGTCTTTTGCGCAACAGCGTCTCTGGTTTCTTCATGAGCTGGAACCGAGCAGCTCTTTCTACAACGTTCCCGTCGCCGTACGACTGCGTGGCCACTTGCAGATTGATGCGATGCAGCGAACGTTGAATGAAATCGTCCGGCGACATGAAAGTCTGCGCACGAGTTTTCCGACACTGGATGCACAGCCCGTGCAGTCGATTGCTCCGGCGCTCGTACTCGACCTGCCCTTGATGGATGTTTCCACCGAGTACGAAGCGCAGCGGCTTGCGACAGAAGAAGCGCGCCGGCCTTTCAATCTCGCGACTGGACCACTCATCCGCGCGAGCCTTGTGAGTCTCGGCGCTGAAGATCATGTGTTGCTCGTGACCATGCATCACATCGTCAGTGATGGCTGGTCCATGGGTGTGCTCATCAAGGAAGTCGGCGCGCTCTATCGAGCGTTTATCGAAGACGCGCCATCGCCGCTCGGCGAGTTGCCGGTCCAGTATGCCGACTTCGCGGTCTGGCAACGTCAATGGCTGGCGGGCGAGGTCTTTGAGACGCACTGGAGTTACTGGAGACGACAACTCGGTGGTGAGCTTCCCGTGCTCAATCTGCCGACTGACAAACCGCGCCCGGAGGTGCAGAGTTTTCGCGGCTCGAGCCAGTCGTTGCAATTGCCCGTGTCAACGGCCGCAGCACTCAACGCCTTATCGAAGCGCGAAGGCGTGACGCTTTTCATGCTTCTGCTCGCAGCCTTCAAAGCGTTGCTCTCACGCTACACAGAGCAGACGGATATCGTCATCGGGTCGCCGATCGCCAATCGCAATCGCGTGGAGCTCGAAGGACTCATCGGATTCTTCGTCAACACTCTCGCGCTGCGCACAGATCTTTCCGGCAATCCGACTTTCCGCGAGCTCATGCGGCGTGTACGCGCCGTCGCCCTCGAAGCCTACGCACATCAGGACATGCCGTTCGAACAACTCGTCGAGCAGATGCATCCCGAACGAACGATGAGTCGCAACCCGCTTTTTCAGGTGATGTTTCAGATGGAGAACACGCCGAGAGAGGAGCTGCCTTTGCCAGGTCTGGTGCTCAGCCCGGTCGAGGTCGAACGGGTCACGACGCAGTTTGATTTGAGCTTCGACGTGATGGAGAACGATGAAGGTCTGGTTGTCGTTGCCGAGTACAGCACAGACCTATTTAACGAGACGACGATCTCTGCGATGCTGCGGCGGTGGCAGATTCTTTTGGAAGGAATCATCGCCAACCCGGAGACACGGCTCGACGAGTTGCCGCTGCTGACTGATGCGGAGCGCGAACAGTTGGTTGGTGGTTTGAGCGAGAAGCCCAAAGAGGATCGTTCGCTGCCAGAGTTGTTCGAAGCGCAGGTGGCGGTGCGACCGGGGGCGTTGGCTGTCTTTTCAGATAAGGAGCAGTTGACGTACGCCGAGTTGAACCAGCGTGCGGATCAGTTGGCCCAGCAACTGCGGGCGTTGGGCGTCGGCCCCGAAGTGTTAGTCGGGCTATCCATCGAGCGCAGCCTGGAATTGGTAATCGGCATACTCGGTATTTTGAAAGCGGGCGGAGCTTATGTGCCGCTCGATCCGAGCTATCCGCGCGAGCGGCTGCAGTTCATGATCGACGACGCAAAGCCGGCGGTGATCCTGACAGCGGAAGGACTACCAGCCAGGGATTACACAGATCAGAGCCACGGATCTGATCCGCGTCATCTCTGTTACGTCATCTACACTTCCGGCTCGACTGGCCAACCGAAGGGCGTCGCCATATCACATCAATCTCTCGTCAATCATAGCCTCGCTGTCGCAGCAGCCTACGGGCTGACTGCAGACGATCGTGTTTTGCAGTTTGCGTCGATCAGCTTCGATGTCGCTGCCGAAGAGATTTTTTCGGCGTTACTGAGCGGTGCGAGCGTCTTTATTCCTCGTGAAAAAGTGATTGATAGTGTCGGGCTGTTGCGATTGATTGAGGATGAGAAGCTGTCTGTCTTCAATCTTCCTGCACCTCTCTGGCATTCATGGGTGCGAGAGTTGGCTACGACAGACAGACGGGTGCCGCGTGGTCTTCGTCTACTGGTTGTCGGCAGTGAGAAGGTTTCACTCGAAGCTTTCGAAGCATGGCGCGTACTCGCGCCCGAATCCAGACTAATCAACGCTTATGGAACAAGTGAGACGACGATCACTTCCACACTCTACGAGGCTCAGGCGAACACGCCCGCCGCAGGCGCCTCACTTCCGATCGGTCGCCCCATCGCCAACACGCGAGTATACATTCTGGACCATCATCTGCGACCAGTTCCCACCGGTTTGCCAGGCGAGCTTTACATCGGTGGGACGGGAGTTGCGCGTGGTTACTATAGGCGCCCTGGACTGACGGCGGAGCGATTCATCCCCGACCCTTTCGCTCTCGAGACTGGCGCACGCATGTATCGAACCGGAGATCGTGCGCGTTTCTTGTCGACTGGTGATCTCGAATTTCTCGGTCGTTCCGATCAGCAGTTGAAAGTCCGAGGTTACCGCATCGAGCCCGGCGAGATTGAGTCTGCGCTCAAACGACATTCGGCTGTGAATGAAGCGTTGGTGTTAGCGCGTGAAGATGCGACCGGGGATAAACAACTGGTTGCTTACGTCACGCAGAGCATGGAAGCATCCAAATCGCTTGCGACAGAGCAACTCCAAGAAGAGCAACTGGCCCAGTGGCAGATAGTCCATGACGATGAGGTTTTTAATCAGGCCGCGCCCCTCGCCGAACCGACCTTCAACATCAGCGGTTGGATCAGCAGCTACACGGGCGAGCCGATACCTGCCGAAGAGATGCGTGAGTGGGTGGATGACGCAGTTGATCGCATTCTGTCGCTCGAACCGAAACGCGTGTTGGAGATCGGGTGCGGAACGGGGCTTCTCCTCTTCAGGCTTGCGCCACATTGTGAGTCGTACGTCGGCACTGACTTTTCACCCGCGGCGCTCAGTTACGTGCGGCAGCAGTTGGCGAACGATGACAAAGTCGTCCTGCTCGAGAGACGTGCCGACGATTTTCGAGATATTGAGCCGGGCTCTTTCGACACTGTGATACTCAATTCTGTCGTGCAGTATTTTCCAAGTGTCGTTTATCTCTTGCGTGTGTTGGAAGGCGCGGTGAAGGCGACACGTCAGGGAGGCTCTGTCTTTGTCGGAGACGTACGCAGTCTGCCGCTGCTCGAAGCCTTTCACACGTCAGTCGAGCTGACAAAGGCCGACGCCTCGCTTTCGCCTGCGGAGTTGCCACAACGCGTTCGCAAGCGCGTTGCTGACGAAGAGGAACTAATTCTCGACCCCGCTTTCTTCGCTGCTCTGAAAGAACATCTGCCGCGGGTCAGTCACGTCGAGGTCCTGCCTAAGCGCGGCCGCGTGGAAAACGAGATGACGCGCTTTCGTTATCAGGTCGTCATCCAAGTTGGTGAGCAGACTCCGCAGTTTGAGATCTCACGCCGCAAAGCGTGGAGCGAGTATGCCAATAATCCACTGCAAACGAAGTTTGCACGATATCTGATCCCGGAGTTGAGAAACGCACTCGCAGAACAATTGCCTGACTACATGCTGCCGTCATCGTTTGTGATGCTTGACGAGTGGCCGCTTACGCCTGGCGGGAAGATCGATCTGAGTGCATTGCCTAAACCCGATAGGGCGAAGTTACAAGAGCGCACGCTCGTCGCTCCTTGCACGCCAGTTGAGCAGACCTTGGCTTCGATATGGTCCGAGTTGCTCGGTCTCACGCGTGTCGGGATTCACGACAACTTCTTCGAATCAGGTGGTCATTCGTTGCTGGCCACGCAACTCATCTCGCGCGTCAGAGAAAAATTTCAGGTCGAGGTAGCATTGCGCCAGTTGTTTGAACGGCCGACGATCGAATCGTTCGCCACCGTTATCGAAGAAGCACAACACGTCCGGCCGGAACTACAAACCCCCGCCATCATTCCAGTTGCACGCCAAGCGCACCGCATAAAGCGTTCAGCATTGCACAAAAAACCTTGATCCAACAGTGGATCAAGACACTTGAGGCACAGCGGCTCGATCGAGATTCCGAATGACGGGATGCGTTAGTGCGAGGGCTGCGAGTAAGGCTGTCAGGACGCCAGAGAGAATGAAGATGGTCGGTGCGCCGACCTGATCGGTGGCCCGTCCGACGAGAATGCTTCCGACCGGGACGAGCGCTATAGAGCCGACCGTGACGATGCTCATCACGCGGCCGAGCACGTGGTTGGGTATCAATTCCTGCAAAGTAGTCATGAAGATCAACGTGGGGATAATAAAGGCCGCGCCGACCAGGAACGCCGCCGGCGCAACTACGTAGATGCTCACTGGCAGACCGAACACGACAATCAACAGTCCGCCTACTATCCAGAGTCCGTAAGCGAAGAGACCGCGCGCTCGCAGGCTGGACGTTCGCTCAAGCCAGACCGTGCCGAGGATCGTACCCACAATTGATCCGGCGGAGATCGTCGAATAGATCAGTCCGAGAGCTCCAACGCCGCCGTGCAGGTGATTCTTGACGAGGAAGGGAAGTGCGATAGCAAGCGGAGCTGAGAGAGTGACGTTTCCGAGCGAAGCAATCACGATCGTGATCCAGAGCCACGGCGTCTTGCGCACGAACTCTTCGCCTTCGCGGAGATCATATAGCAGACGCTTCCGCTCTTTCGTCGCTTGCTGGTTCAGAGTCAGTCTCGCGAGCGGCGCCAGACACATGATAGAGATGGCGAACGAGAGACAATCGATCGTGAAGGCGGTCGGCGAACCGCTTCTGCTAACGACGAAAGCACCAAGCGCAGGGCCGGCAATGTCGGCAAGTTGCAGGCTCATGGTCATCAATCCGTTGGCGCTCGCTAGTAGTTCGCGAGGAAGAATGTCAGGGACGATGGCTCTGTAAGCTGGTCCAAAAAACGCACCGGCGATGCCGAACAGGAGGCTGACGATGTAGATGTGCCACACTTCCAAACGATGCGCGAAAGCGAGGATCGCGACGATGCCGATGAGAAGACCGCGCACCACGTCTGATATGAGCATCACACGAGCGCGCGGGTAACGGTCAACAGCGACTCCGCCGATTAGCAGAAAGATAATCATCGGCGCTGAAGCGAAGATGAAAATGGTGCTCATCGCCGTCGCCGATCCGGTCTTTTCCAGCACCCACCAGGCGAGAGCGACACGATAGATACTGTCTCCGAGCGCTGAGAGTTGCTGTCCTGACCAGAGCAGCGCGAAATAACGAACGGTGAGTGCTTTGAATAAAGTCATAGTGGGATGATGATGTCTTTCTCTGCGTTCTCTGCGTATCTCAGCGTTCTCTGCGTTAAAGGTCAACTCTAACGCCGAGAGCGCAGAGGTACGCAGAGAGCCGCAGAGAAGCAAGGCAGTTTATACCTTTAAAGTGACGTGTGTTATAAATAACTCATCGCAGTGAATCAGGTTTGGTTGTAAGCCCAGCCGCCATACTCTGCTCTGCCGGAACCTCCCAATCAGGTAGAAATTTCGATTCACCGGAAACAACATGACGATCTGTTCTGAGCGTCTTGATCCCGGCACTACAGTTTTGTCCTTAGTCGAGTTGCTGCAGCAGCGGGCTGCATCTGCGCCCGAATGCGTAGCGTATCGCTTCCTCGACGACGGCGAGACAAAAGTCACTTACGCCGAGCTGGATTTGCGTGCTCGCGCGATTGCGGCGGCTCTGCAAGACATGCGCGCACGCGGCGAACGTGCACTGCTCCTCTATCCTGCCGGACTCACTTTCATCGAAGCTTTTTTCGGATGCCTCTATGCGGGCGTCATCGCCGTTCCGTCACCTCTGCCGCGTCGAAACTCCCAACGACTGCAAGCGATGATCACTGACTCCGGAGCAACGATTGCGCTGACGAATGCGGCCTTGCTTACAAAGATCGACACACACTTGCCTTTGCTCGCGACCGACACCATTGAAGGCGGAACATATCTCGAGCCGGAGCTAAGCGCTGATAGTCTGGCTTATCTGCAATACACCTCCGGTTCGACGTCGACGCCGAAAGGCGTGATGATCACGCACCGCAACGTTCTGCACAACTCGGCCTCCATTCACCAGGGCTTTGCGCATACGCCCGACAGTCGCGCGCTCACCTGGCTTCCGCATTTTCACGACATGGGCCTGATCGACGGCATTATTCAGCCGCTGTACGGCGGATTTCCGGGCATCCTCATGTCGCCAGCCTCTTTTCTCCAGCAGCCGTTGCGCTGGTTGGAAGCCATCACGCGCTTTCAAATCACGCACACGGGTGGTCCAAACTTCGCTTACGACCTCTGCGTGCGCCGTGTGCATAGAGAACAACGGGCGGAACTGGATCTACACAGTTGGCGGGTAGCTTATAACGGCGCGGAGCCGGTGCGCTTCGAGACACTAGAACGTTTTGCAAACGAGTTTCGCGAATGCGGCTTTCGTCGGGAAGCGTTCTATCCAGCGTATGGTCTGGCGGAAGCGACGCTGAAAGTGAGCGGCGGCGCCAGCAGTGAAGAAACTGTCACTTGCACTGTTCGTTCTGATGCCCTCGAACAACATCACGTCGTCGAGGCTGTCTCCGATGAAGACAACATACGCACGATCGTCGGTTGCGGACGCGCGGGACTCGACACTGAGATCGAGATTGTCGATATCGAGACGTTCACACGTTGTGAAGCGAACGCGGTCGGCGAGATTTGGGTTCATGGTCCAGGCGTCGCGGCAGGCTACTGGAATCGACCCGCGGAGACAGAAGCGACGTTTCACGCGCGCCTCGCTGACGCCGTGGAGAAGACTTACCTGCGAACAGGTGATTTAGGCTTCATCAGGGATGGCGAATTGTTCGTCACCGGCCGGGTCAAAGACCTGATCATCATTCGTGGCCGCAATCTCTATCCGCATGATATCGAGCTCGCCGTCGAGCAGTGTCATGAGGCGCTGCGAGCGGGCGGCGGCGCAGCTTTCTCGCTCGAGGTTGAAGACGAAGAACGCCTCGTCATCGTGCAGGAGTTGGAGCCACGGCGACGCGGGGACCCGGCGGCGCTTCTCGAATTGATTCGCCAGACGCTGGCCGATGAATTTGAAGTGCAGCCTTACGCCATTCTGCTCGTGAAAGCCGGAAGCGTCCCGAAGACATCGAGCGGCAAGATTCAACGCAGCGCCTGTCGCGTGAAGTTTGAAACTGGTTCTTTTGACGTGTTGGCCGAGTGGCGTGCGCCGCTCGACTTCGGAAGTGATAGCGGTCAACAAGTTGAGATCTCGAACGCGGAAGGGATAGGGGAATGGATACGCGGACAACTGGCCGCGAAGTTGAGAATCGATGCCGCCGCAATTGACGTCGATAGCTCCATCACGCGCTACGGCGTCGATTCATTGATCGCGGTTGAGTTAACGCACAGCATCGAGACGCAGCTCGGCGTGCTGCTTCCGATGTCTGAATTCATCAGCAGTCAGAGCATCGCGCAGATTGCCGCGCACTGCTTCGAGCTGGTCCAGTCGACGACGTTTACTAAAGCCGCTTTCGTCGAGCCGCCCAACACCTTCCCGCTCTCTTATGGACAACAGGCTCTCTGGTTCCTCCAACAGCTCGCGCCGGAAAGCGTGGCTTACAACATCGCTTCCGCGCTCCGGATAAAAGCGAAAGTGGATGTGACTGCACTGCGCAGCGCGTTTCAATCGCTCGTCGAACGTCACGCTGCCTTGCGTACGACCTTCAGTGCGGTGCAGGGAAAAGCGGTGCAGCATGTTCACGAGCAAGGGAACGCTTCGTTCGAGACGGTTGATGCTTCTCTCTGGGATGATGCGGCACTCGCCGAGCGTCTGCGTGCCGAGGCGCATGTGCCTTTCGATCTGGAGCACGGCCCTCTGCTGCGCGCGTTACTGTTTACGAGAGCAGACGAGGAACAAGTCTTACTCGTGGTGGCCCATCACATCGTGATTGACTTCTGGTCACTGGCGATACTGATGCGCGAGCTCGGCGATCTCTATCGTGCATCGACTTTGCCTCAAAAGTCGGCTATTCCGTTGGAGACGGTCAGTACCACCTGCGGTAGCGGGTGGGTGCGTAGCTGTGCGGCGACAGACCCTCTCAATACAAGCGTAAAGGCTGCGCACCCACCCGCTACCGCAGGTGGTACTGACCGTCTCCAACAGCGGATCCTGACTCTTGAGGAAAAGCCTCGTGCGTCTCACACTTCAAACTACTTCGATTACGTTCGCTGGGAACAAGATCTTCTGCAGGGTGAAGCGGGCACACGGCTAGCGGCTTTCTGGCAGAAAGAGCTTGCGGGTGAATTGCCGGTTCTAAATCTTCATACCGACAAGCCGCGCCCCACCGTGCAGACATTTCGCGGCGCCTCGGAACCACTCAGACTCGACTCACAACTCACCGCTCGACTTAAAACCCTGGCCCGCGCGAACGACGCTACGCTTTTCATGACTCTGTTAGCAGCTTTCAAGGTGCTGCTCTATCGCTACACAGGCCAGGAAGATTTACTCGTCGGCTCACCAACAGCGGGTCGTCATTCAGCGCAGTTTGCTTCAACCGTCGGCTACTTCGTCAACCCAGTCGTCCTGCGCACGTCACCCAACGGCGCGCTTTCGTTTTCGGAATTTCTGCAACAGGTGCGTCACACAACTCTCGCTGTATTTGCGCATCAGGAATATCCGTTTGCTCTCCTGGTTAAGCAACTTCAACCGGAGCGCGATCCGAGCCGTTCGCCGTTGTTTCAGGCGATGTTTACTCTGAACAAAGCGCAGCTCTCGGGCGAAGAGGCGATGGGAGCTTTCTCTCTCGGAGAAGCGGGCGCGCGGATGAATCTCGGTGGCCTGCCGTTGGAGTCGATGCGCCTGGAACAACGTATCGCGCAGTTCGATCTTTCACTCACCACCGTCGAAGTTGAGGATGAGCTGTCGGCCTCCCTCGAATACAACACCGACTTGTTTGATGCTGCGACAATCAAGCGCTTACTCGAACACTTCAAGACGCTTCTCGAATCGATCGTCGTTAATCCGTTAGAAAGGCTCGATCGGCTGCCACTGCTAAACGACGATGAGCGGCGCTTGTTGATTGATGAATGGAGTGGTTCAGTTGCGGACCCCGAGCCCGCGCTTTTGGTCCATCAACTTTTCGAGCAACACGTTGAGCGACATCCGAAAAAGACTGCTGTTGTCTTCGAAGGCGCACGACTGAGCTATGGTGATCTGAACGCACGTGCAAACAGACTCGCTCATTATCTCCGTCGCCACGGCGTCGGCGCAGATGTGCCAGTCGCGATCTGCGTCGAGCGTTCAATAGACATGGTCGTGGCCGTCATGGGCGTGCTCAAGTCAGGTGGCGCGTATGTGCCGCTCGACCCGCGTTACCCGCGTGAGCGCCTCGCCTACATGCTCGCAGAGACGCGTGCGTCATGGCTGCTCACACAAAAGCATCTGCTTGCAGGACTGCCCGAGAGCGGTGCTCGAACACTTTGTCTCGACGAGGACTGGGATGAGATTGCGGGCGAGAGCGAAGACAATCCAAAACCCATACAGCAGCCTGACAGTCTCGCGTATCTCATCTTCACCTCGGGCTCGACCGGCCGTCCGAAGGGCGTCATGATTTCTCATCGCAGTCTAGCCAACGCTTATCACTCATGGCGGAAGCCTTACCTGCTCGACTCCGCGCCGTGCATCCTACAAACGGCAAACTTCTCGTTCGATGTCTTCACGGGTGATGTGCTGCGGGGATTAATGTCCGGGGGACTGCTGGTGCTGTGCTCGTGGGACACGCTGCTCTCGCCGCAGGATTTATATGAGTTGATGCGCGCGGAGAAAGTGAACTTCGCAGAGTTCGTGCCCGCGCTCCTCAGGCAGCTTTTGCAGTATGCCGAAGAGACTCGTCAAACACTCGACTTCATGCGTGTGCTCATCTCCGGAGGTGACGCGCTCTACGCTGAAGAGTACAAAAAGCTGCGCCGGCTCTGCGCCCGTGAGGCACACGTGTTCAACTCTTACGGGCTCACCGAAACCGCTGTCGACAACATTATCTTTGAGAGCTCCGGTGGGGAAATAAACTCGAGCGGCTCCACTCCGCTCGGTCGCCCGTTTGCCGGCACGCGGGTCTACATCCTCGACAATCAATTGCAACCCGTGCCGGTAGGCGTTGTGGGAGAGTTATATATCAGTGGAGACTGCGTGGCGCGCGGCTATCTCAACCGGCCCGATCTGACTGCTGCGCGTTTTTATCCGAACCCTTTCGCTGTAGCGCCCGGCGAGCGTTTTTACCAGACGGGAGACCTCGCGCGTTTTCTGCCCGATGGCAACATCGAATTTCTCGGACGCAAAGACGAGCAGGTGAAAGTGCGTGGGTATCGTATCGAGTTGGGCGAGATCGAAGCGACGCTCAAACAACTCGCTCACGTGCGCGACGCTGTTGTAGTGGCCCAAAGATCAGGCGATGGCGAGACGAGACTAATAGCGTATGTAGTAGGCGCCGATCCCCGGTCGAAGCAGTTGCGTGAGTTTCTGGCTGAGAGCTTGTCGGAGCAGATGATTCCGTCTGCTTTCGTCTTTCTCGATGAGATACCAGTAACGCCCAACGGCAAGGTTGATCGCCGCGCGCTACCGGCGCCGGACTTTTCTGCCGAGACTTCTGTTAGCGATGATGGGCCGCGGACTGAAGCGGAGCACATTCTCGTTCGTATCTGGTCTGAGCTGCTCAAGTTCGAGCGGATCGGCGTTCATGACAACTTCTTCCATCTCGGTGGTGATTCGATTCTAAGCATTCAGGTCGTCGCACGCGCTCGGCAGTCGGGCCTGTTGTTGACTCCGCGGCAGATTTTCGAGCACCCCACGATCGCTGCACTCGCTCGCTCTGGCGAGGCGAATTCACAAACAACTGATGAACAGGGCCGCGTCGTTGGCGACGTGTTGCTCACACCCATTCAACGCTGGTTCTTCGGGCAGAACTTTTCGCAACCCGCACACTGGAATATGTCTCTGTTGCTCGAACCGAATGAGCGGCTCGACCTGTCTCTGGTTGAACGCACAGTCGCGCACCTGCTTGAGCATCACGATGCGCCACGTCTCCGGTTCGTCGAAGAGGATAGTGGCTGGCGGCAATTCATCGCGGCCAGTGAAGAAGCTCGTCGAAGTGTGCGCTTCGTGGACTCATCCGCGGCGCTCGAGTCGGCTGTCGAAGCGGCGCACAGAGATCTCGACCTCGGCAACGGTCCGGTGATGCAGGTTGTGTTGTTCGATCTGGGAGCAGGCGGGCAGCGGCTCTTATGGGTGGTCCATCATCTCGTTATTGACGGTGTTTCGTGGCGAATACTGCTGGAGGATTGGGAGCGAGTTTACAGACAACTGCAATCAGGCGAGCCTGCCAGTCTGCCTCTGAAGACGACTTCCTTTCAGCGTTGGGCCGAGCGGCTGGACCAACTGGCCCAGAGCCCGGAAGTGCTGAAGGAATTGGGTTATTGGAAAGATCTCTGCGGCCCTCTGCGTACCTCTGCGATCTCTGCGTTAACGGAAGACTCTCAACACAGAGCTCACAGAGATACGCAGAGGGCCGCAGAGATCACTGTCTCGCTTTCGACTGATGAAACGAACGCTCTGTTGCAGCACGTGCCAAGGATTTATCACACGCGCATTGACGATGTGTTGCTGACCGCGCTCGCGCATGCCTTCCAGCGATGGACGCACGAAGACGAAATACTCGTCGAACTCGAAAAGCACGGTCGTGAAGGAGATGTAGATTTGTCGCGGACCGTCGGATGGTTTACAAGCGCATTCCCGGTGCTCCTCAAATCGCAGGGCACGTTAGGCGATGCTTTGAAATCAACGAAGGAGCAGTTGCGCCGCATCCCTCACGGCGGCATCGGCTATGGCTTACTCCGTTACCTCTGCCGCGACGAAGAGATTGCGCGACAGATGCGTCTATTGCCGCATGCAGAAATCAGTTTCAACTATCTCGGACAACTCGACCAGATGTTTCAAGCCTCCGGGCTGTTTCGCCTCGCGCTCGAGCCATCGGGAAAGACGCGAGCGCAGCACGGCAACCTGCTGGAAATCAACGCGAGCATCATCGGCGGTCAACTGCAGGCTGAATGGACTTACAGCCCAGAGATTCACGATCCTCACACGATCGAAAACGTTGCGCATAACTTTCTCGAAGAGCTGCAAAAACTAATCGCGCACTGTCTCTCCACCAACGCAGAAACTCACACGCCGTCTGACTTTCCCCTCGCACGTCTCAGTCAGACGCAACTCGATGAAGTGTTAAAGACGAAAAGAGACGTAGCAGACCTTTTCCACCTGTCGCCAATGCAGCAGGGCATGCTCTTCCACATTCTTTTCGCTCCCAACACGGATGTTTACCTGGGCCAGTTCAGTTGCATATTGCACGGTGAGCTTGACGCCAATGCGCTCAGCATCGCCTGGCAGCAGATAGTCAACCGCCACGAAGTCTTACGTGCCTCGTTTATCTGGGAGAATCTGGATGAGCCGCTTCAGCTAATTCATGAAAGTGTGAGCGTGCCGCTCGAGCAGCATGACTGGCGCGACGTAGCTGATCAGCGCGAACGATGGGAAACGTTCCTCATTCGTGAGCGTCAGCGCGGGTTCGATCTTTCGACACCTCCACTGATGCGGCTCGCGCTCGTTCGTCTCGGCGCTGATTCGTACGGCTTCGTATGGACGCATCATCACCTCTTGATCGACGGCTGGTCTGGCGCGCTCGTGCTGCGCGAAGTCTTCGACACCTACGAAGCATTGAGACGCGGTGAGCAGCTACGCGGTGAGCATCCACGTCCCTTCCGCGACTACATCGCCTGGCTCGACCGGCAAGACTTATCGAAAGCCGAAGTCTTCTGGCGCGAGAAACTGAAAGGCTTCGACGCGCCGACGCCTCTCGTTATTGACCACACGAGTGTGACAACCGAAGCGACCGGTGAGAGCACCGTACAACTTTCGGAAGCAGCGACCAGTCGCTTGCAGTTGCTAGCGCGCCAGTATGGGTTGACGCTCAACACCATTCTGGTGGGCGCGTGGGCCCTGCTTCTCAATCGTTACAGCTACGAAGAGACGGTGGTCTTTGGTGCGACAGTCGCAGGCCGTCCTCCTTCGCTGCCCGGCGTCGAAACGATGATCGGTCTCTTCATCAATACGCTGCCCGTGCGTGTGCGTATTGATGATGAAGCTGAGTTGCTCGCCTGGCTGCGAGTGTTGCAGGCGGAACAGGTGGTGCTACGTGAGTACGAATACAGCCCACTTGTCGACGTGCAGAGTTGGAGCGAAGTGGAGCGCGGCCGGCCGCTTTTTGAGAGTCTGCTGGTGGTTGAAAATTACCCGCTTGATAAGGACGCACTCAACGAGATCCTGAGCCTGGATCTTGAAGATGTGCGCTCCTTCGATCGAACTAATTATCCGTTAACGGTCGTCGCGATTCCGGCGGAAGAACTCTGTCTGCAAGCGCTCTATGATCGCAGGCGTTTCACAGACAATTCAATCGAGCGCCTGCTCGGCCATCTGCAAACGCTGCTCGAAAGCATCGCCTCCCGTCCTTCGCAAACGTTAGCCGAGTTCCAGCTTTTAACTCCACGCGAACGCGAGCAAGTGCTCGTCGAGTGGAACAAGACCGCGCGCGATTATCCGCAGGACTTGTGTCTGCACGAAATGTTTGAAGCGCAGGTAGAGCGCACGCCGGGACGAGTTGCGGCAGTGCATCAAGATGAAGAGTTGACTTATCGAGAATTGAACGCGCGCGCCAACCAGCTCGCGCACTATCTGCAAGCGTGCGGAGTTGGACCAGAGACGTGTGTTGGCGTTCTGATGGGCCGTTCGCTCGAGATGCTCGTCGCGTTGTTAGGAGTTTTGAAAGCCGGAGGCGCATACGTTCCGCTCGATCCGGCATATCCGCGGGAGCGACTCGCCTTCATGCTTGCAGATTCCGGTGCGCGGGTGCTTCTGACGCAGCAGCATCTGGTCAATCTTCTGCCGGCACACGAGGCGAGATCAGTTTGTGTGGATACCGAGAGGCGGTCGATTGCTGCCGAAAGCGCGGAGAATCTTCACTGCGAAGTGAGCGCGCGCAATCTGGCCTACGTCATCTATACATCGGGCTCGACTGGTCGGCCCAAAGGCACAGTCATCGAACACCGTAGCGCCACTAACTTCTCGTATTGGGCGCAAGAAAGTTTCGCGCCCGAAGCATTCAGGGGAACGCTCGCGTCTACTTCCATCTGCTTCGACCTCTCGATCTTTGAGTTGTTCGTACCGCTGCACTGGGGCGGCAAGGTCATCATCGTGCGCGACGCGCTGCAAGTGCCCGCCGCACATCAGGTCACGCTCATCAACACCGTGCCGTCGGCCATCAACGAGCTACTGCAACTGAATGACCTGCCTGCTACGGCGGCTATCGTCAATCTAGCAGGGGAGCCGTTACCGCTGAGACTTGTGCAGCAGCTTTACGAGCGGAAGACAGTGGAGCAAGTCTTCAATCTTTACGGGCCGACCGAAGCTACGACCTACGCGACGTGGGACTTGATGAAGCGCGACTCACGCGAGTCGCCAACAGTCGGGCGCCCCATCAGCAACACGCACGCGTATGTGCTTGACCGTCGCGTTAGACCTCTGCCCGCCGGGATTCCGGGCGAGCTGTATATCGGAGGCATTGGATTGGCGCGCGGCTATCTGGGACGTCCGGACTTAACGGCCGAAAAGTTCATTCCCGATCCGTTCAGCGTCGAGCCAGGTGCGTGCATGTATCGCACGGGAGACCTTGCACGCTTTCTACCGGACGGCAGAGTTGACTTTCTGGGGCGCATCGATCATCAGGTGAAGATTCGTGGCTATCGTATCGAGCTGGGTGAAATCGAGGCGGTCTTGAGCGAGCATCCTGCGGTGAAAAGCTGCGTCGTCATGGCGCGTGAGGATGCAGACGATGACAAGCGACTCGTTGCATACGTCGTTGCACATGAAGGCGAAAAGCCCGGTCATCTCGAGCTGCAAAGCTTTCTCCGCGCACGGCTGCTCGAACAGATGGTCCCATCGGCCTTCGTGTTATTGGACCAGATGCCTCTGACGCCGAACGGTAAGATCGATCGACGAGCACTACCCGCTCCTGAGATCTCGAGGTCCGAGCTAGAGCATTATGTCGCGCCGCGCAACGATATTGAGGCGGCGCTGGTCGACTTGTGGCAAGAGGTGCTCGGCGTCAATCCGATTGGCGTGACTGACAACTTTTTTGACCTCGGCGGCCATTCGCTGAAAGCCACGCGTCTCTTATCGAAAGTCCGCAGCATCTTTCGCATGCAATTACCACTGAGCGTCGTCTTCGAGGCAACAACAATCGAGTCCCTCGCCGGCGCTCTGGTCCAACATGAACCCAAGCCCGGCCAGACCGCGAAGATCGCGCGCGTGTTGCAAAGAATCAAAAGCATTCCATCAACGGAGTTACAGGACGAACTCGAGCGTAAACGTAGAGGTAAGAGCGGTGCATGAAACGATGAGGGCTCTTAGCCTGCAAAGCAGGCGTGCTTTAGCCCGCGATAGCGGGCGTAAGCATAAAGCCTGGGGTGGAGCGAGGCTTTGCGAGCGCAACCCCAAGATCGAATTATTAAAGGCGCGCGAGCCCATGAAATGGGCGACAGCGTTCGTGGTGTTTACGGCTGTCGCCCGTTTCACGGGCTCAGACATTATGTTTCGTGATCCTGGGGTTGCGCTCGCAGAGCCTCGCTCCACCCCAGGCTTTATGCTTACGCCCGCTATCGCGGGCTCAGACATTATGTTTCGTGATCCTGGGGTTGCGCTCGCAGAGCCTCGCTCCACCCCAGGCTTTATGCTTACGCCCGCTATTGCGGGCTAAGACCACGCCTGCTTCGCGGGCTAAGACCACGCCTGCTTTGCGGGCCAGAACAAAACCAGATGAAAGAGATGAGGGATGATTTGAATAGGGTGGGATTGGATGCGGAGCGGCTCGAGCTGCTCGACTACTTGCTCGAAGAAGAGGGTGTTGAGACAGGTTCGGAGTCGCAGAAGATTGGGCGACGCGCGACGCGCGATACACTGCCGCTCTCCTTCGCGCAGCAGCGTCTGTGGTTTCTGGACCAGCTCGCACCTGGCAGCGCCGCTTATAATTTGTCCGGTAGATTGCACCTCGAAGGTTCGCTCGATATCTCTGCGTTCGAAGCGAGTCTCAATGAGATCATGCGCAGACACGAAGCCCTGCGCACGATCTTCTCTACGCGCGATGGAGAGCCCGTACAGATCATTCTCCACGAGCTACGTTTGCCGCTGCCGCTTGTCGATCTATCAGATTCAATCGAGAGATTCTGCGAAGAAGAAGCGCAGCGGCCGTTCGATCTAACAACTGGCCCACTCGTGCGCGCACACCTGCTGCGCCTCTCTACTGAAGATCACATCCTGCTCCTGTCGATGCATCATATCGTTAGCGACGGGTGGTCCATAGGCGTGCTGATCCGTGAACTGGCGACGCTCTACGAAGCTTATGCGGCTGGGGCGAAGAGCACGCTTAAGGAGTTGAGCCTGCAGTATGGAGACTATGCGGTGTGGCAGCGGGAGTGGCTGCAGGGAGAAGTACTGGACCAGCAGCTTTCGTACTGGCGCAAGCAGCTCAATGGCGTCTCGCTGTTGGAACTGCCGCTGGATAAACCGCGCTCCGCAACTTCAAGCTTTCATAGTGCGACGTTTTGTTACAACCTATCGAAGAAAAACAGCGAAGAGCTTCACGCATTGAGTCGCGGTGAAGGCGTGACGCTGTTTATGAGTTTACTGGCAGCGTTCCAACTGTTGCTTTGGCGCTACAGCGGACAGCCGGACATTGCCGTCGGGACGCCCCTGGCCAATCGGACGCGAGCGGAGACGGAAGACTTGATCGGATTCTTCGTCAACACGCTCGTGCTGCGAGCAGACATGAGCGGAAATCCGACGTTCCGCGAGTTGCTGCAGCGCGTTAGAGAAACGGCTTTGGGCGCATACGCTCATCAGGACATACCGTTTGAGAAGCTCGTGGAAGAGTTAACACCGGAGCGGAATCTGTTTGTCACTCCGCTGTTTCAGGTGATGTTTGCGCTCGAGAATGCGCCGCTCCCTGAGGTTGAAGCTCATGGCTTGAAGATGCGCCCGGAGGAGCTCTCCGGTGACACTGCAAAGTTCGACCTCGCGTTGGGAATAGTCGAGACGCCTGACGGGCTGATCACAGAATGGCAATACCGCTCAGAATTATTTGAGGCCGCAACTATCGAGCGCATGGCCGCCAATTTCCAAACGTTGCTCGAGGGCATCGTCGCCGATCCGGACACGCGGATTGCAGACCTACCTTTGTTGACTGCAAGCGAGCGACGGCAGTTGCTTGTTGAGTGGAATGAGACTCCACAACCTCTAGATTCAACTCCGCTCGTTCATGAGCTATTTGCCGAACATGCGATTCAACATGCGAATGCGCCTGCGCTTCTCTTTGAGGAACAGACGCTGACCTTCGAGCAAATCAACAGGCGCGCCAACCAGCTCGCGCATCACCTTTTGAATCACGGTGCGCATTGCGAAACTACGATTGGCGTGTTGCTGGAACGTGGACCAGCGTCGCTCATTGCGTTGCTCGCCATCTTCAAGGCGGGTGGCTGTTATCTTCCGTTAGATCCGCTTTATCCGCCCGAGCGGCTGGCGTTCATATGCGCCGACGCCCGCGCTTCTCTAATCATTACTGAGGATTCCGTGCGCGCTAGCTTGCCCGAGAGCGCCGCGCGAATCGTCAATCTCGACCTTGATGCCGATCAAATTGCGCAACAACGGAGTGAGAATCCAACTGTCGCAGTGCTTCCGCAACAACTTGCTTACATCATCTACACTTCCGGCTCGACAGGCAGACCAAAAGGCGTAGCAATCGAACATCGTCAACTCCTGCACACCCTGTCTTCTGCTCAGGAAGTACTCCAACTGACGCCCGAAGACTGTTTGCCCTGCATTGCCTCGTTCTCCTTCGATATCTCGCTGTTGGAATTGCTGGCCGCGCCGTTGGCAGGTGGGCGGTGTCTACTCGTCTCGACCAGCAAGGCGCTGGAAGCAGACGTTATGAAGCGCGTGCTGGCGGAGGCGACGGTGCTTCACGCGGTGCCGGGAGTGATGCGGAGGTTCGTACAGTTTGCGCGAGAGTACGAAGGCGGCGCTCCGAGGCAGTTGCTTGTTGGCGGGGAAGCGGTAGCACCGGATCTGATCGCAGAGATGGAAGAGGTGTTTCCGCGCGCGTCGGTGAGAGTGTTGTATGGACCAACCGAAGCAACCATCATCTGTGCCAGTTACGAAGTGAACCGCGGTGCGCGAGTGCGCGGGCAGATGGTTGGCAAGCCGCTGCGCAACGTTGTGCTGCGTGTGCTCGATCAGCGCGGAGGGTTAGTGCCGGTGGGAGTCGAAGGCGAGATATGCGTTGGCGGCGAGGGAGTAGCGCGTGGTTACCATCATGATGCGGATTTGACGGCGGAGAAGTTCGTTGTTGATGAATACAGCGAGCGCGCGGGAGCGAGAATCTACCGGACGGGAGATCGAGGACGTTATCTTTCTGATGGGAGTATCGAGTTTAAGGGGCGAACAGACGAACAGGTGAAGGTGCGCGGCTTCCGCATCGAGCCCGGCGAGATTGAAAGTGCGCTCGCGGAGCATGAAGGCGTCAAAGAAGCGATCGTCGTAGCACGCGAAGAGACGGATGGCGAGAAGCGATTGGTCGCATACATCGTCGCCAATCAAGAGGACGGGCCGGCCGTCAACGAGTTGCGCAGTCACTTAAAGTCCCGGCTGCCGGACTACATGATTCCCTCAGCCTTCGTCTATCTGGATGCACTGCCGCTGACGAGCCACGGCAAGATAGACCGTCGAGCGCTGCCCGTACCTGATGCTGAGCGTCCCGCACTCGTTGAAGTCTTCATTGCGCCGCGCAGTGGAGTGGAAGAGATGCTGGCCTCGATCTGGTCAGATGTGTTGGGAGTGAGAGCCGGCGTCAACGACAACTTCTTCGAGTTGGGCGGCCACTCGCTGCTAGCGACGCAGGTGATGTCGCGGGTGCGGGAAGCATTTGGGATCGAGATCGCATTACGGAGTTTGTTCGAGCAACCGACGATCGGAGAGTTGGCAGAGACGATAGAAACGAGGCTGTCAGAGGGAGTCGTTATACCGCCCCGAATCGAGAGAGCGCAACGAGAGGACAATATAATGCCACTCTCGTTTGCTCAACAGCGTCTCTGGTTTATTGATCAACTCGAGCCTGGAAATCCGGTCTACAACACGCCTCGCGGTGTGCGCTTGCGTGGCGCGCTCGACATCGCTGCGCTCGAGCATGCGCTGACCGAGCTCATCCGGCGGCATGAAGCATTGCGCACGACCTTCCGCGACCTGCACGGAGAAGCGGCTCAGGTTATCGGGAACGCTGAGCCTTTCACCCTCACCGTCGAAGAGCTCTCGGGCTTCCCGGAAGCAACACTGATTCGTGAAGAGGTGCAGCGGCCTTTCAATTTATCAACTGGACCACTCATGCGCGCCCGCCTGCTGCGCCTGTCGCCCGAAGATCACATCCTGCTGGTCTCGATGCATCACATCGTTAGTGACGGCTGGTCCATGGGTGTGCTGGTTCGTGAAGTAGCCGCGCTCTACGAAGCTTATGCAGTTGGAGTTGAGTCGCCGCTAAAAGAGTTGAGCGTGCAGTATGCCGACTATGCAGTGTGGCAGCGGGAGTGGCTGCAAGGCGAGGTGTTGGACCAGCAACTCTCGTACTGGCGCAAGCAACTGGCAGGTGTGTCCCCAGTTCTCGAGTTGCCGGCGGATCGGCCACGGCCACAGGTGCAGACATTTCGCGGCGCGTCGCTCCCGTTCAAATTATCAAAAGAATTAGCCGCAGACTTGAAAGCATTCAGCAGGCGCGAGGGTGTCACGCTCTATATGACGTTGCTGGCTGCACTGCAAACATTGCTCTGGCGCTACACCGGAGAGGAGGACATTGCGGTCGGGACGCCGATTGCGAACCGTCGCCACGGCGAGATTGAGAGCCTTATCGGATTTTTCGCCAACACCCTCGTGATGCGAACGGACGTGAGTGGCGATCCAACGTTCGCATCGCTGGTGCAGCGCGTCAAGGAGATGGCCCTGGGCGCCTACACGCACCAGGATGTGCCATTTGAAATGCTGGTCGAAGTGCTGCAGCCGGAACGTAGCATGAGTTACACGCCCCTCTTTCAGGTGCTGTTCGCCTTGCAGAACGCTCCGCAGGAAAAGTTGGAGTTATCAGGACTCACACTCGACCTGCTCGATATTGACAGCGGCGTGGCCCATTTCGATTTGGCGCTCTTGCTGGAAGAGACTGAAGAAGGATTGGAAGGCGTCTGCGAATACAGCACCGACCTGTTTGACGCGTCGACCATCCATCGCCTGCTCGGACATTTCGAGATACTTCTTCAGGGCGTTATCAACAATCCGGACCAACACCTCTCGCAGTTGCCTCTATTGTCCCCGTCCGAACGCCAACAACTACTCCACGAATGGAATACCCCGGCAGAGCAGTTTAAGAGCGACTCGTGCGTGCATGAGCTTTTCGAGCAGCAGGCGGAACTCACGCCGAGCGCTATTGCGGTTGTCTTTGAAGAAACGCAGTTGAATTATCGCGAGTTGAATGAGCGCGCGAACAAGCTCGCCGACCGGCTGCGTACGCTCGGAGTTGGACCAGAGCAGGTCGTCGGAGTGATGTTGGAACGCTCGATCGAGATGATCGTCGGCATTCTCGCCACTTTAAAAGCCGGTGGCGCATACATGCCGCTCGATCCCAGTTATCCGCCTGAGCGACTGAAGTTCATGATCGAAGACGCAAAGCCGGCGGTGATCCTGACAGCGGAAGGACCATTAGCCACGGATCACACCGATCAGAGCCACGGATCTGATCCGCGTCATCCGTGTTACGTGATTTACACGTCGGGCTCAACGGGTCGACCGAAAGCCGTCGTGATGCCTCATCGCGGTGCGGTCAATCTGATCAACTATCAAATTCAAAGCTCAGGTCCTGAGAAACTGCGTACGCTGCAATTTGCGTCTCTGAGTTTCGACGTTTCATTTCAGGAAATCTTCCCGACGCTTTGTGCAGGCGGCTCGCTCGTGCTGCTGCGCGAAGAGGCGCGACGCGATGCCGGCGAGTTGCTGCGTGTAATCACAGAGCAGCATGTGGAGAGATTGTTCCTTCCGTTTGTCGCTTTGCAGCATCTGGCTGAGGAGGCGGATCGACAGGAGCGCGTACCCGCGAGTCTGCGCTACGTCATCACCGCCGGTGAGCAGTTGAAGATTACGCCCCAGGTCGCGCGTTTCTTTCAGCGACTCGACGGTTGCACGCTCGACAATCACTATGGTCCAACGGAGGCGCACCTCGTGACGATGTGGCGTCTCGAAGGCGACGCCGGCTCGTGGCCTAAGTTGCCGCCGATCGGTAGGCCCATCACCAACGCCGAGGTCTATGTGCTCGACGACGCACTCAAACCCGTCCCCGTCGGCGTCAGGGGTGAGTTATACATCGGCGGTGCGCAACTCGCGCGCGGTTATCTGAATCGCCCGGACCAAACGGCGGAGAAATTCATCCCTAATCCTTTTAGCCACGACGGCGGCGCACGGCTCTACAAAACCGGCGATCTCGTACGCTACACCGCGGGGGGAGTGCTCGAGTATTTCGGACGACGCGACACACAGGTGAAGGTGCGCGGCTTTCGCGTCGAGATCGGCGAGATTGAAGCGGTCTTGAAGCAGCACCGGTTGGTAAAGCAGGCCGTAGTGACCGCGCGGGAAGACGATGCGGGCAGAAAACGTCTCGTGGCTTACATCATCGGCGCGCAAACGTCTGCGCCCCCCGCGAGAGAGGAGCTACGTAGACATCTCAAGGACAAGCTCCCCGAATACATGATTCCTTCTCTTTTCCTTCTGCTCGACACGCTGCCCATGACCGGCAGCGGCAAGATTGATCGTCGAGCATTACCCGCACCTGATGCTGAACGCGCCGCACTGGCAGAAGTTTTCCTTGCTCCGCGCAGTGGAGTGGAAGAGATGCTGGCTTCGATCTGGTCCGATGTGTTGGGAGTGAAAGCCGGCGTCAACGACAACTTCTTCGATCTAGGTGGTCACTCCTTATTGGCGACGCAGGTGATGTCGCGAGTGCGGGAAACGTTCGGGATCGAGATCGCGTTACGAAGTCTATTCGTACACCCAACGGTGGGCGAGTTGGCCCAGACGATAGAAGAGACGCTGAGGGCGAGAGCCGGGATGCCGCCGCGAATGGAGAAGATGGAGAGAGCGCAGCGGGAAGGGAACGTGATGCCACTCTCTTTTGCGCAGCAGCGTCTGTGGTTTCTCGACAAATTTGAAAAGGACAGCTCGTTCTATAACCTGCCCGCGACCGTGCGTATCTCCGGCTCAACGCTAAACGTACGCGCGCTTGAAAGAAGTCTGCGCGAAGTGACGCAGCGTCACGAAGTCCTGCGCACGACTTTTACGACTATCGACGGACAGCCCGTGCAAGTCATCGCTCCGGAATCTCATTTCACTCTGCCGCTGAGTAATCTGGGTGACCTTCTTCCGGAGGAGCGTGATACGCACGCGCAACTTCTCGCGCGTGAAGAGGCGCAGCTTCCTTTCGATCTCTCAACTGGCCCACTTGTGCGCGCCCGCCTGCTGTGCCTGTCGCCGGAAGATCACGTCCTGCTGCTGTCGATGCATCATATCGTCAGTGACGGTTGGTCCATGGGCGTGCTGGTGCGTGAAGTGGCCGCGCTCTACGAAGCTTATGCGGTGGGAAGGGAGTCGCCGCTTAATGAGCTGAGCCTGCAGTATGGAGACTATGCACTATGGCAGCGAGATTGGCTACAGGGAGAAGTGCTGGACCAGCAACTCTCGTACTGGCGCAAGCAACTCGCGGGTGTGCCTCCAGTCCTCGAGCTGCCGATGGATTATCCACGCCCCGCGGTGAGAACTTTCAACGGCGCGTCGCTCTCGCTGAAGCTGCCACGCTGGTTAACCGAAGCGCTGAAGACGTTGAGTCGTGGAGAAGGCGTGACGCTGTTCATGACCTTGATGGCGACGTTCCAACTGCTGCTCTGGCGCTACAGCGGACAGGAGGACATTGCCGTCGGGACGCCCGTGGCGAATCGAACGCGAGCGGAGACGGAAGACTTGATCGGATTCTTCGTCAACGCCCTCGTGCTGCGAACAGATGTGAGCGGGAATCCGACCTTTCGTGAGTTGCTGCAGCGCGTCAAAGAAACGGCTCTGGGTGCATACGCGCACCAGGACATACCGTTTGAAAAGCTCGTGGAGGAGTTAGCGCCGGAGCGAAATCTGAGTGTCACGCCGCTCTTTCAAGTGATATTTGCAATGCAGAACACTCCGTCACCTGAGATCGCGCTGAGAGATTTGCAGTTGACCCTCGTAGACACTGAAAGGGAAACCTCAAAGTTCGACATCGTGCTGGCAATGTGGGAGACGGCGGAAGACCTCGAGGGTTCGCTTGAATACAACACCGATCTCTTCGCAGAAGCGACTATGGAAAGACTGCTCCGTCATTTCCAGACGTTGCTGGAAGGCGTGGTCCATAATCCGGATGCGCGCATTGCAGACCTGCCTTTGTTGACTACAAGCGAGCGCCGGCAGTTACTTTTTGACTGGAACGATACGCGCAAGTCTTACCGCCGGGACGTTTGTATTCATCAACTCTTCGAGTCGCAGGCAGCGAAGAATCCGAATGCCCCCGCGGTTATTTTCGAAGACCAGCAATTGAATTACGACGAGTTGAATCGCCGCGCAAATCGACTCGCGCACAAGCTGATAGAGCTCGGAATCGGACCGGAGATGCGCGCCGGCGTTTTGATGGAGCGTTCGCTCGACATGGTCCTGGCAGTCGTGAGCGTGCTCAAAGCCGGCGGTACTTACGTGCCGCTCGATCCAGCATGGCCTCTGGAGCGACTCCGCTGGATTGCTTCCACGCTTGGCATCCGCTGTTTGCTCACACAGCACGCACAGCTTCGCGCCATCCACGAGCTGCAATGGAAACTTCCGCACCTGACCGACGTCATCTGCCTCGACGTGGACACACAAAAGCCGCAAGCCGAGACACTGAACGAGGATGTGGTGAAATCGTTCTGGGATCACGTCGCCGAGCAGTCGGTTGATGAAGTCACGGCCGGCGGTTTCATCAGCAGTTACACGGGCGAGCCTTTCGCTGAAAGCGAGGTCAGAGAATACGTCGAGCGCGTGGCGGAATTGGCCCAACCGTTTCTCGGTGCAGACCGGCGCGTGCTGGAGATCGGCTGCGGCTCGGGACTTATCATGTTCGAGCTGGCTCCACACGCCGGACTCTACGTCGGGCTTGATCCGTCCGCAGCGACCCAAACGAAAAACCTCAGCCGGGTGCGCAACGATAACATCAAACTCGCGACAGGCTTCGCGGATCAAATCGACACGCTATTCGAGCCCGGATCGTTTGACCTCATCGTGATGGCTAGTGCCGCGCAGTTTTTCCCTGGTCCAAACTACTTTGAGGCTGTGCTTGAAAAGTCGCTCAAACTGCTTGCGCCCGGCGGCACGATTCTTCTCTGCGATATCATGGATGCGCAACGCAAGCAGGAGTTTGGCGAGTCGCTGCAGGAGTTCCAGCGACTCAACCCGCAGGCGCGAACCAAAACGCAGTTGGATAGTGAGCTCTATTTCGACGAGGCTTTCTTCTTCGATCTCGAGGCGACGTTGCCGGACATGTCTGACGTCCAGATCCAGCATCGTGAGCAGGGATTCAGCAACGAGCTGGGCTATCGCTTCGACGTGATTATCAAGAAAGATGACGGGCAAGAAAGTGTACGCGACAACTGGACCATCGAGCCGAGCAAGCGGCTCTGGACAAACTGGCATCTACGAGCGTTACCGGAGAGCAATCCGTCCACGACGGTGACTTCCGCCAACGTCGCTTACATCATTCACACCTCGGGTTCGACTGGGGAACCAAAAGGTGTGATGGTCCAGCACCGGCCGATCATCAATCTCATCGACTGGGTCCACACCACTTTCAACGTCGGCGTGGGCGATTGTCATCTCTTCGTCACCTCGTCGACGTTCGATTTATCCATCTATGACATGCTCGGAACGCTCGCGGGCGGCGCCACGATCTACGTCGCCTCGCGCGCGGATTTACGCGAGCCGCGTCGACTCGCACAGATTCTCCGAGAGCAACGGATAACATTCTGGGATTCCGCTCCCGTTGCTCTCCAGCAAGTGGCGCCTTACTTCTCGCATGAGCCGGACAGTGGAGCACACTTGAAAGTCGCCTTCCTGGCCGGCGACTGGATTCCTCTCGGTCTGCCGGATCAGATACACGCTGCGTTTCCAAATGCCCACGTGGTCAATATGGGTGGAGCGACGGAAACAAGTGTTTACTCGAATTTTTTTGTGGTCGAGACAGTCGATCCGAGCTGGGCCAGCATCCTCTATGGGAAACCCATACAGAACGCGCGCTATCACATTCTTGATGCACAACTCAATCCTGTTCCGATCGGTGTTACTGGCGACATCTACGCTGGCGGCGAATGCCTCGCTCTCGGCTATGCAGACGCAGTGCTGACCGCTGAGAGATACATTCCCGATCCATTCAGTACCGAACCGGGAGGGCGTCTCTACAAGTTTGGCGACCGCGGACGTTATCGAGCGGACGGTGAAATGGAGTTTCTCGGGCGCCGCGATCAGCAGATCAAGATTCGTGGCTTTCGCATCGAGCTTGGTGAGATCGAAAGTGCGCTCGTGGCGAACAAAGCAGTGAGCGAGGCTGCCGTGCTCGTGCGCGAGGATGTGCCGGGTGAGAAACGTCTCGTGGCCTACATTGTCCCTGCGCAGCAGCCCGTACCGACCACGACCGAGTTGCATAGCTTCTTAAAAGAGAAAGTTCCGGAGTATATGTTGCCCGCGGCGTTTGTGATGATCGACACTTTGCCACTCACGCGTAACGGTAAGCTCAATCGCGATGCGCTTCCGGCTCCCGAAGCGTCACGCCCTGCACTGGCCTCGTCTTATCTTGCACCGGCGACCGAGTTGGAACGGCGCCTTGCAGAAATCTGGCAGGATGTTTTGGGTGTTGAGCAGATCGGAATGCGCGATAACTTTTTTGAGCTCGGTGGCCACTCGTTGCTGCTTGTACAAATGCACGCGCGGCTGAATGAAACACTGCGGCAGGAAGTTTCGATAATCGAGCTATTCAAATACCCGACGATCGCATCTCTCGCCGCATTCCTTGGCCAGGATGAGTTGAAAGAATCTGTCGACACCTCCAACCTCCGTCGCGCCGCTGATCGACGAGAAGCATTAAAAGAAAGAGCCCGATCACGTTAACTCTGCGACGTCTCTGCGTCCTCTGCGCCTCTGCGGTTTATATGCGTTTTAGTTTTCTATTACCGCAGAGGCGCAGAGGACGCAGAGGCTTCGCAGAGTGTTCGTATTGCGGTATCATAACGTCATCCCAGCCCAGGACCCGACCTCCCGAAAATCTGATCTACAGATGAGGTAATCTCCATGAGCAGTACTGCATTTGCCACGAATATCTCCGACTCTCTGTCTGCCAGCGAGCGGAAAAATGAGCTTGTCACCTTTCTAAAAAATCTAAAACACGAGTGTGGAACGCTTTCCCCCGAACAAGTCGTCATCATTCTCGGGCAGTGGTTTCATCCACTGCATTACTTCCCGACTTTTCTTTCGCGCCTAATCTCCGTCTCACCTAACATCGAAACGCAGACTTACGTCTCGCGGATTCTCTGGGAAGAACTCGGCGAAGGCGACCCGCGCCGTGCACATGAAAAAGTCTACATCGAGACAATCAGCGACGGTGGCTTCGCAAAAGAAGTAGTTGTCGTCACGCCACCTTTAAACGCAACACGCAAGCTGGTTGACGGTTATGAACGAGCATCAGCGAATTGGTTGTCAGGACTGGGATTTCTTTACGGAACTGAGGTCGTCGATTTACCGATGGTATCGACTATCGGTGAGCTGATGCGACGCTGCACCGGAAAAAGAAATCTTCCCTGGGTCAACATTCACGTCTCTCAAGAACCCGGACACGTCGATAGCGCAAACGCGACTTTGAAACCTGCTTTTACCGGAGAAGAGCAGCGCGCGATCGTCAACGACGCAGAGCAGATGTGGACGCTCTGGATTGATTTCTTCAAAGATATTCGTCAAGAGATTCTGAACTAAGCCGAAGGTTTCTATCCACAGATTACGCAGATTCTATAAATGCCATAGGTGAGTACTGGTTCAGTTTGAAAATACACCGCCTTCGGCGTACCGTCACCTTGAACCAGTACCTATCGGTGTAATCTGTGGATGGATTGTGAATTGAAATGAGTGATACGAGTGGGATTGAGATTGCCGTCATCGGCATGGCCGGGCGTTTTCCGGGCGCAAAGAACCTGGACCAGTTCTGGCAAAATTTGTGCACGGGTGTTGAGTCGATAAAGTTCTTCACGGATGAAGAGCTGCTCGCAAAGGGCGTCGAGAAGGGAACTCTCGACGATCCAAATTACGTGAAGGCTGAAGCCGTTCTCGACGACATCGAAATGTTCGATGCCTCATTCTTCGACTTTACTCCGCGAGAAGCGTCGTTGATCGATCCTCAGCATCGCCTCTTCCTCGAACATGCGTGGGAGGCTCTGGAGAATGCGGGATACGCTACCGATCATAACCAGCGCACGGGTGTTTATGCCGGTGAGAGCATCAATTCGTACCTGCTCAGTAATCTTTACCCAAACCGCGAGCTGATGGAATCGGCGGGCGGCTTTCAAGTCGTCATTAATAACGACCGCGACTATCTGGCCACGCATATAGCTTACAAGCTGAATCTCACCGGCCCGGCGCTGAGCGTGCAGACGGCTTGCTCGACGTCGCTCGTCGCTGTGCATCTGGCCTGCCAGGCTCTGTTGAATCGTGAGTGCGACATGGCTTTGGCTGGAGGCGTGTCGGTGGGCGTGCCGCACGGAGAGGGAGCGTTTCACCAGGAGGGCGGCATCATCTCACCCGACGGGCATTGCCGCGCTTTCGACGCTCGCGCGCAAGGAACTGTCAAAGGTAACGGCGTCGGAATCGTGGTTCTGAAGCGACTCGGAGATGCGCTCCGTGACGGCGACACTGTGCACGCAATCATCAAAGGGACCGCGATCAATAACGACGGCTCTTTGAAAGTCGGCTTCACGGCGCCGAGCATAGACGGGCAAGCGAGCGTGATTGAAGAGGCATTGGCGTTGGCCGAAGTAGAACCGCAGTCGATCACTTACATTGAGACACATGGAACCGGCACACCACTCGGAGATCCGATCGAAGTTGCGGCTCTTACACAAGCTTTCCGCACGCAGACTGCTGCAAAGAACTACTGCGCCATCGGCTCAGTTAAAACGAACATCGGACACACGGATGCTGCCGCCGGTGTCGCCGGGGTGATTAAGACCGTGCTCGCACTCGAGCATAAACAACTACCACCAAGCCTCAATTTCACCAACCCGAATCCGAATATCGATTTTGCCGGCTCTCCTTTCTTCGTCAATACGGAGCTGAGCGCATGGCAGACGAATGGTACGCCGCGCCGCGCGGGAGTGAGCTCCTTCGGCATTGGTGGAACGAATGTGCATGTTGTTTTGGAAGAAGCGCCTCGTGTCGAGACACGCCGCTCGCAGGCATTGCAGCTCTTGACTCTCTCGGCGAAGACGGCCACGGCTCTCGAAGCAGCGAGGATGAATCTTGCCACATACCTGAAGCAAAACGCGGGCATCAATCTCGCCGACGTAGCATTCACACTGCAAACAGGCAGGCGGAGTTTTGCCCATCGTTTCGCGTTCGTCTCTCGTGATGCAGCTGAGGCCACGGCCGCGCTCGCAGAAGGAAGACAACTACACACCGGCGTGCAGAAGTCGTCGCAGACTCCACCGGTCGCTTTCATGTTCACCGGCCAGGGCGCGCAGTACGTGCAAATGGCGCGCGAGCTATACGAAACCGAGACATCGTTTCGTGAAGACGTCGACCACTGCTGCAAAATTCTCGAGCCGCAGCTCCAACTCGATCTGCGCGATGTGCTTTATCCGTCTACTGAGCGCGCAGATGAAGCGAGTGAACAGTTAAAGCAGACGCAACTGACTCAGCCTGCGCTCTTCGTCGTCGAGTATGCGCTCGCTCGCTTGTGGATGCGTTGGGGCGTGCGTCCGGCGGCTTTGATTGGTCACAGCATCGGTGAATACGTCGCCGCGTGTATCGCAGGAATTTTCACGCTCGAAGATGCTCTGAAGATTGTCGTTGAGCGAGGACGGTTGATGCAGGAGGCGCCACATGGCGCGATGCTCGCCGTTCCACTTTCCGAAAAAGAGATCGTGCCGCTTCTCAATGGAGAGCTCTCGCTTGCGGCTGTCAATGCACCGTCACTCTGTGTCGTGTCGGGGACGGTCCAAGCGATTGAACGATTCGAGCAGGAGCTTACGGAAAAGAGTTTGATCTGCCGGCGTCTGCACACATCGCATGCACTTCACTCAGCGATGATGGATCCGCTGCTCACAACGTTCGCCGCGAAACTCAAAGAAGTGAGGACCCACGCGCCGCAAATTCCAATCGTTTCGACTCTCACTGGAACATGGATGACAGCGGAAGAGGCGTCCGACGCGAATTACTGGGCCAGACAACTCCGGCAGACGGTACGCTTCGCCAACGGCCTCAGCGAGATCTTGAAAGAACCGGAGACTATTCTCCTCGAAATCGGACCGGGCCAGACTTTATCTGCCCTCGCAAAACAGCAATCGGACGAGACTCGCATCGTTCTCTCTTCGCTGCGTCATCCGCGCGATAGTCAATCAGACGTCGCATACATACTGAATACTATGGCGCGTCTCTGGACGGCGGGCGTCGAGATTGATTGGACGTCGTTGCACGACTCGGAGCGTCGTCGTATCCCGCTTCCGACCTATCCATTCGAGCGACGGCGTTACTGGATCGATCCTCCTCGTTCGGAGGCTAAACAAATAGATGCATTGAAGAGACGGGATGAGCTCGCTGATTACCTGTACGTTCCTTCGTGGAAACGCACAGTCGCGCCTGCTTTGAAGGACAATGATACAGAGAACTCCTGCTGGGTCGTTTTTGCAGACCCGTGTGGAGTCGGCGCTCAGATTGTTAGCCGCCTGGAGAGTGAAGGGAAGTTCGTCATCAACGTGATGGCGAGTGAGCAGTTCGACAAACTCGGCGAACGCGTCTTCGCACTTAATCCACATCATCGAGGCAACTACGAATCTTTGATGAAGGAGATTCGTGCGCTCGATAAAGTGCCTGCAAGAATCGTTCATCTGTGGGGCGTCACACCGGACGTTGCCACGCCGTCAAACTTTGATTGGTATACGGAGACGCAAAGCCGAGGATTTTACAGTCTGATTTATCTCGCCACCGTGCTGGGCGAGCATGGTCTGACGGACGAAGTGCAAATCGAAGTGGTTACGAACCACTTGTTGGAAGTGACTGGCGACGAGTCGCTGCTGCCCGAGAAAGCGACCGTGCTTGGACCATGCAAAGTTATTCCACAGGAATACGCGAACATCAAATGTCGTGTCGTTGACATCTCTCTGCCAACGCCGGGAAGTGTGGATGAAGAAAGGCTCGCGCAAAATCTCGTTGGTGAATTTGCAGCTTTGTCGTCCGAAGATGTCGTCGCTTATCGTGGCCGACATCGCTGGGTGCAAATCTTCGAGCCTTTCCGCATGAGCGAAGTCGTTGTCGAAGAACAAATGTCGTCTCGTCTGCTCGAGCACGGAGTTTATCTACTGACCGGCTCGAGCGACATCGACTTCGCTCTGGCGCGCTATCTTGCGGAAGCCGCGCACGCGCGCCTCATTCTGCTCGGTGAGGTAGGGCTTCCCGAAGTAAAGGCGCTTGAAGAAGCGGGCGCTGAAGTGTTGATACTCGCGTCTGACTTCACGAGTCGTGAAGCTGTCGCTGAAATCATTTCGCAGGCGCGAGCGCGGTTTGGCGAAATCAATGGCGTAGTTCACACCGCGTCGGTCACATCGGGTGGCATGATTCAACTCAAGACGAAAGAGATGGTTGCTCCCGTCTTTGCGCCGAAAGTTTTAGGGACACGCGCGTTACAGTCCGCGTTTGAAGATCTCGATTTCTTCGTCGTCTTCTCGACGTCACTGGCGCTGACGGGCGTGTTTGGCCAGGTTGATTACTGTGCGGCGAACGCGTTTCTCGATGCCTTCGCACATGCGAACACGCGCACCCTAAGCATCGACTGGCATCTGCCACAGTGGGAGACATGGCAGGAGGAGTCGCTGTCATCGATGCCAGACTTTCAGGCGCAGTTTGCGGAAACGCGTGAAGCCTACGGCATCAAGCTGGATGAAGGTGTCGAGCTCTTCCGCCGGCTTCTTTCGACCTCGCAGCCGCAAGTCATCGTCTCGACACAGGATTTTCAGGCGCTCATCGACGAGCAGCAACGCGCCTCTGGCGTGAGCCTGCTGGACCAGTTGCAAACGAAGGGGGCAACAACCGTCGCGCGCACGCGTAGTGAAGCGGATGGCGATTATGTGCCACCGCAGAATGAAGTCGAAGCGGCGATGGCTGCGCTCTGGGAAGAGCTGTTCGGGATGCAACGCCTGGGCGTTAACGATAATTTCTTCGAGCTGGGCGGCAACTCTCTGTTGGGCATTCAACTCATCTCGCGCGTTCGCAAGGATTTTCAAGTCGAAGTGCCCTTGAACACTCTATTTGAATCGCCGACAGCAGCGGGACTCGCAGCGGCAATTGCAGAAACCCGCCTGCGCGAGAAAGAGGCGGAAGAGATTGAACGTCTCTTGCGAGAGATCGAATCACTCTCGCCTGCCGAGCTCCAGGCCACGCTGGCCCAGGAATTAAAGAGTGAATAAGCCACAGATGAACACGGATTACACAGATAAAGCTCTTACCGTGTCATCCGTGTTTATCCGTGGCTGACTTTTAACAGATGGACGATATCGCTAAACGTTTCTCTTCGCTCACGCCGGAACAACTTGCGTTGCTGGAGTTGCGGCTCAAGAAGCAGGGCTTGCGCTCGCCGCTCGAGCAGACCGCAGAGGTTGCGCAGCCGCACGCAGAGCAGGGTGAAGAGGGGTTTGATTGGAAGAGCAAAGCGGTCGAGAAGAGTTTGAGTTTCAGTCTCTACTTCTTTTCCGATGATGGCTCGAAAGACTCTCCTGACAAGTATCGACTCGTTTTAGAGAGCGCGAAGTTTGCCGATCGAAATGACTTCAGCGCTGTTTGGACGCCTGAACGACACTTCCAGGATTTCGGCGGACTCTACCCGAATCCTTCAGTGCTCAGTGCCGCCCTCGCGATGATCACTGAACGTGTACAGATTCGCGCCGGCAGCGTCGCCTTGCCGTTGCATCATCCGGTGCGCGTCGCGGAAGAGTGGTCGGTGGTAGACAATCTTTCCAACGGCCGCGTCGCCGTCTCCTTCGCTTCGGGTTGGCATCCTGACGACTTCATCTTCGCGCCCGCCGTCTATGAAGATCGCAAGGAAGTAATGTTCCGTCACATCGAGCTGATTCAAAGGTTGTGGAGTGGCGAGACGTTCATGATGCCGGGCGTCGGTGGTCAGGAAGTGGCGGTCAGACTGCTGCCGAAGCCTTTGCAAAAGCGCCTGCCTATCTGGATCACGAGTGCGGGCAGTGAAGCGACGTGGATTCGCGCTGGAGAAATCGGTGCAAACGTTTTGGCTGCGCTGATTGGCTACTCGTTTGAAGAGCTCGCAGATCGTATTCGCAGTTACCGTGAAGCGCGTGCGCGCCACGGCTACGATCCGCAGACCGGCATCGTGTCGATCATGATGCACACGTTTGTCGGACAGGATAATAGCGCCGTGAAAGAGCAGGTACGCGCACCTTTCACACACTACCTGCGCTCTTACTTCAAACAGTATGACAATGTGCGCGTCGCTGCCGGTGACGTCACCGAGGCCGACCGCGACGACATCATGAATGCCGCCTTCGAGCTCTACTTTGAAAACAATACCTTGATGGGCACTCCGTCGAAATGCTCGCGCGTCATCGAACAACTGCTCGCCGCTGGTGTTGATGAGGTTGCGTGCCTCGTCGATTTCGGCGTCGAAGCAGACGCCGTGCTGGGGAATCTGCAACACTTGAACGAGTTAAGAGAACACTACGCCAAATGAACAATATCTCCGAGCGGATTTCGGCACTGACGCCTGAGCAGCGCGCCCTGTTTGAAGCTCGCTTGAAACAGAAAGGGCTGCGTACCGATGTCACGGCAGTGCAGACCATACCGCGCAGACAGGACCGCGGCTCCGCCACTGCTCCGGCTTCGATAGACCAGGAGCGACTCTGGTTTATAGACCAGTTGCAGCCCGGCAACACCGCCTACAACATCTTCAACGCCAGCCGTATTCGGGGCTCGCTCAATGTGCCGATCATGGAGCGTGTCATCAATGAGTTGATTCAACGGCATGAAGTCTTGCGCACAACTCTGAAATCAGTCGATGGCTTGCCGGTGCAAGTGATCTCGCCCGAGCTCAAGATAACTCTGGAGCCCGTCAGCCTGGAGCATCTTCCCGAAACAGAGCGCTACGACGAGGCAGTGCGTTTGACCACTGAAGAATTTGCGCGCCCTTTCGATCTTGAAAAAGACCCTCTTGTTCGCGTCGGCCTGCTCCGGTTGGCCCATGACGACTTCGTCCTGCAAGTCAATATGCAGCACGCGATTACTGATCGCTGGTCCTTCGCCGTCTTCGAGAAAGAGCTGGCAGTGCTTTACCAGGCCTTTGCCACGGGACATCCGTCGCCTTTGCCCGAGCTTCCGATTCAGTTCGCCGACTATGCCGTCTGGCAACGCGAGCGCATGAACGGCGACGAGTACAAGAAAGATTTGGAATACTGGCGCCGGCAACTCGCGGGCGCACCATTCATCCTCGATTTTCCGACAGATTTCCCACGTCCGCCGATTCAAAACTTTCGCGGCGCGCGTGTCTACGTCAGCTATCCGAAGAGCTTGCTCGATGGTCTGAAAGAGTTGAGTCGCCGCGAAGGCGTCACGATGTTCATGACCTTGATGGCGGCCTTCAAGACTTTAATCTATCGCTACACAAATCAGCACGACGTTCTCATCAGCACTCCGATTGGCACGCGCCTCCGCCCCGAAACGGAAAATCTTGTCGGTTATCTGCTCAACCTGCTTATCGTGCGGACAGATCTTTCAGGTGATCCGACCTTTCGTGAGCTGCTCAAACGCGAGCAGGATGCATGTGTCGGAGCGTTTGCGCATCAGGAAGTTCCTTTCGGCAAACTGGTTCAGGAGTTAAAGCCGGTACAGGATCCGAGCCGCAATCCGATAGCGCAAGTCGCGTTTCTTTATCTCGATTTTCCTGAAGCGACGGCGATGCAGTTTTTGGGTTTGACTGCAACTCATATCGACATTGATAACGGTGCGTCCAGGTTCGATATCACGCTGGCAATGACAGAGACACCGGACGGCTTTACGGTTTCGATCGAATATATCCGAGACATCTTTGAGCATGACCGGATGGAGCGGATGGCGCAGCACCTGAAAATTTTACTCTCCAGCATCATCGCGAATCCGGATGCTCGTCTATCCGATCTTTCCATCCTGACTCTCGAGGAACAGCAGCAACTCGTTAACTGGAACGATACGGCGCACCAGTTCTCATCGAATCTGCTGGTCCATCAATTGTTCGAGCAGCAGACTGCGCTGCGGCCCGACGCGCCGGCACTTCACTTTGAAGACCAAACGCTCACGTTCGGTGAGATTAACAGCCGCGCCAATCAACTCGCGCGTCACCTTCTTGATTCTGGACTTGAACCGGAGGCGCGCGTGGGCGTCATGCTGCCGCGGACGCCAGACGCACTGGTCGCGTTGCTGGCAATCTTTAAGGCGGGCGGTTGCTATCTGCCGTTGGATCCGGAGTATCCGGCAGAGCGGCTTGCTTTCATGCGTGAAGACGCCGGGGCAGCTCTGGTCATTACGGAAGAATTTATGCGCGTTCACTTGTCTGAGCAGAGCGTGGAGAACGTAGAGAGCGAAGTGCGCCCGGAGCAACTGGCCTACATCATCTACACCTCGGGCTCGACCGGACGTCCGAAAGGCGTTGCTATAGAACATCGTCAGTTGCTGCACACGATGCAATCCGCGCAGGAAGTTCTGGGGCTTACAGAGGCAGATTGTCTGCCCTCGATAGCCTCGTTCTCCTTCGACATCTCATTGTTGGAACTGCTTTGCGCGCCCCTCGCGGGCGGACGCTGTCTGCTCGTCTCTACACATGGAGCGTTGGAAGGAAACGTCGCCGCCAGAGTGTTGCAGGAAGCGACCGTATTGCATGCCGTGCCTGGATTGATGCGCCGCTTCGTGAGTGTCGCAACTCACGAGCAGTATCCGCAGTTGCGATTATTGCTCGTCGGTGGCGAAGCAGTTGCGCCAGAGCTAGTCGCAGAGATGCAAAAGGTGTGGAGTAGGGCCGACGTCAGAGTGTTGTATGGGCCAACCGAAGCGACCATCATCTGCGCCAGCTACGAAGTGGGTGGAGGAGAAACGATCAATCATCAGATGATAGGCCGGCCGCTTCCGAATACCATGCTGCGAATCCTCGACGGTAAGGGAAAGTTAGTGCCGATTGGTGTTGACGGAGAGATTTGCATCGGTGGCGCGGGATTGGCTCGCGGATACTGGCGGAATGCGGATTTAACGGCGGAGAAGTTCGTGAGTGCAACGGATGGAGCGAGAATCTACCGGACGGGTGATCGGGGCCGCTATCTATCCGGCGGGAACATAGAGTTTACCGGCCGAATCGATGAGCAAGTAAAGGTGCGAGGCTTTCGCATTGAATTGGGAGAAATCGAATCTGTGCTAACTGAGCACGAGTCGGTGCGCGAGGCGGTTGTAATTGCACTGGCAGACAAGGCGGGGGAGAAACGTCTGGTGGCCTATGTGGTTACTGCGCCCAGTGCATTGCGGAACATCAGCGAGTTGCGCAGTCACATAAGATCACGGCTGCCGGACTATATGATCCCTTCAGCTTTCGTCTATCTGGATGCGATGCCACTGACGAGCCACGGGAAGATAGACCGTCGAGCGTTGCCCGCACCGGATGCTGAGCGTCCCGCACTCGCCGAAGCCTTCATCGCACCGCGGACGCCAGCCGAAAAAAGCCTCGCCGCGATCTGGACGAAGCTACTTGGCATTAATCGCATCGGCATCAACGATAATTACTTTGAGCTTGGCGGCGACTCGTTGCTGGCAACACAACTCGCCTCGCAGGTGCGCAGTGTGTTTGAAGTCGAGCTCCCGCTCGTCGAGCTATTCCGTCACCCAACGCTCGCAGAGATGTCTATCTCAATCGAAGAAGCCATCATCGAACAGATGGAAGAGATCAGCGACGAAGAAGCCGAGCAGTTGTTATTGCCACAAAAAAGCACAAAAAGCGCAAATTGAATTTAGCTTGTAACGAGTCAAAATCATTTGTGCCTTTGTGCTTTTTTGTGGCTAAGAGATGGCAGCGTTGTCAGGCCGCCGGGGATGATGTAGCCCCGCTCGGATTGGACGGTGGAAAGCGCCGACTCGAGTGTGGCATGTGGTTCGAGTCCTATGTGGCGAACAACATCTGCGTCGAGCGACGACACGAGTAGTAGGCGAAATCTCTCCGCCTTACGGCGTAAGCCCCAGGCAGTCTGCCCGTTGATTTTGTAATCCTCCGCCAGCATCAATGCAGTCGCGCGTGCTCCACCCGGCGCGAACCACCGTAAAAAATCGTCGCGACCCAACCCTTGCGCGCATTCGGCGAGCGCGATCATCGTCCCGCCTTCAGCGAGTACCTGCGAAGCGTGCTCCATCGCTTTGTGTGACTGAATCAGATTGACGTCACGCGGCGCACCGCCCGCGCTGACGACGACGAGCGGGCGCCGCTCATCGACGACAACCGTGTGCGAGGCGAGATATTCATCGCAACCACGACGATGCGCGTCACGCCAATGGCCCGCATAGACGGCGACGATCTCGTTATGTGCGTCAAGCACCGTGTTGACTAGAAAAGACGGGTTGAGCATCCCGACTGCCTCGAGCATATCTTCGTGTACGGGATTTCCATCGAGGCAGCCCGAGGCGATGCCGGACCGTTTTTCAAGTGTCTCGAGATCGAAGGAGAGGAGGTGATTGGCTTGTATCGAACGCTCCGCTGCGCAACCCGGTAGGATGGCTTTGCGACCTCCCGAAAATCCCGCGATGTAGTGTAAAGAGATTGCCCCGACGACGATTACGCGATCGGCTTCAACGAGTCTGCGATTCAAAACGACGGGAGTTCCGCGCGCGGTTGTTCCGAGTGATGCGTGAGACGCGGCATCGTTAGCGTCGTGTGGATGAACCTCGATTCTGGTCGGGAGATCGGAGCCGAGAATGCCGTTAATCTCTTCAGCGGTCGGGGCACGATGGATACCGCCGCCGATCAAGAAAGAAATTTGCGAATCGCTCAACCCGTGTCGGTTCAGGCGTGCGACGAGCAATGGCGCAATGCGATTGACGCACGCTGCACGCGTCGCATCGGGGACGACGATGACGACACGCTCGTGAGGTTTGACGACTTCTTCGAGTCGCGGTGAATTGATGGGTGCGTCCAGTGCTGCGTGCAGGCCGGCGTCTGTCAGCGGCGCAGGCGTAGTGTCATGTCGAGTGAGTAGGCTGAACTGTTGTGGGTCGAAGCGGAAAGGAATCTGCTGTGCGCCGTATCCGAGGTTGACGATCACCATTGAGACTTACTTTCTTCTTCATCCACAGATTACACAGATTCTATAAAACAATCTGCGTAATCTGTGGATAAAACAACTCAGCCCATCATCGATTTTAAGACGCGCGCCAGACGCGGAATGCCCTTTTCGATTCGAGCCGTAGTCGGATGGCTGAAGTTCAGGCGGATGCTGCTCGAACGTTTCTTGTTTACGCTGAAGGCGTGGCCCGGAATGAAGGCGACGTGTTCATCTTCGAGGGCCCTGCGAAAAAGCTCATCAACATCGACCGCCGCCGGCAAATCGACCCAGACGAAGAACCCGCTGTCCGGCTTGGTCCAGCGTGTAGCGTCGGGAAAATTGTCGGCGAGTGCGCGCAGCATCGTGTCACGCTTGAGCCGGTACTGCGTGCGCAGCATATCGATTTGCGCGGGTAGCTCGCCCGTGTCGAGGTAAGCATTGATGATGCGTTGCGAGAGCGGCGCGGCGTCGATGTCCGACGACTCCTTGATAACCGACAGCGGCAGGATCAATTCTTCCGGGACGACGAGCCAGCCTGCACGTAATGCGGGCGCCAAAATTTTTGAGAACGAGCCTACGTAAAAAATCCAACGCTCGCTCAATGCACGTAAGGGCGGCAGCGGATTCTCATAGCATAGAAACCCGTAAGCGTCGTCTTCGATAATCGGCACGCGATATTGCTCGGCCAACTCGACAAGACGCTTACGCTTCGACGAAGACAGTCGCACGCTCAAAGGATTGTGTCCGTCCGTGATGGAGTAGATAAAACTCGGGCGCGCGCCGCCGTTCAGGTATTGTTCGACGGCGTCAACATCCATTCCTGTCTCTGGATCAGTCGAAACAGTCAGAACGTGAGGCTGAAAGGGTTCAAGAACTTGTTGGAAACCGGAGTAAATAAACTCTTCCGTGATGACGCTGCCGCCGGGTTCCAGCAGCAGCCGTGACAATAGGCTCATGCCCTGTTGTGCGCCAGCCGTGAGAAAGATTTGTTCCTCTCGGCAGTTGACGCCGCGCCGCTTCATCAGTTCCCGCACGTGCTGTTTCAAAGACTGAAGCGGTGGACTGTATTGCAGTGCGCCCGCGTTCGCAGACAGCACGCGCTCGGCCGCCGAAGCTAGAGCGGCTGTAGGGAAAAATTCGACCGCAGGCAATCCCAGCGCGAAAGAGGTGATGCCGGGCCGCGCCGTCGCGACCAGCATCTGCTGCAATGCCGATTGCTCCAACCCGCGCGCCCAACCAGCTAATTCCGTTTGTTGCGGCTTTGCACTACAAGTCATTTTCTAAAAGTTTCCGCGCAACACCTGTTCACGTTCAATCGCTTCAAAGAGCGCTTTGATATTCCCGCCGCCGAAGCCGCGCGCGCCGTTGCGCTGGATAATCTCCATGAAGGTAGTTGGGCGACCGTGCAGAGGTTTCGAGAAGACCTGAAACATCCTGCCACTCTTATCTTGATCGACGAGAATGCCTAGCTCGCGAAGTGACTTCTTGTCCACGTCAAGCGTGCCGACTCGCTCTTCCAGCGCCTCGTAGTAGGTGTCGGGAGTATAGAGAAAATCGATCCCATTGGAGCGTAGCGCGCGCATGGTCTGCACGATGTCGTCCGAGAGTAGCGCGATGTGTTGTGCACCGGGGCCGTGATGAAACTCCAGATATTCTTCGATCTGCGAAGAATGTTTGCTCGGCGCTGGTTCCATAAGTGGAAACTTGACGCTGCCGTTACTGTTTTCCACTACGCCTGAATTCATCGCCGTGTTTTCCGTCACGATATCTTCCTGGTGCGAGTGGTGAAAGTCGAAAACGTTGATGTAGAAATCGAACCAGTCTTTAAGTGAGTTGGGTTCAACACAGGCGGCGATGTGGTCGAAGGCGGTAAGGCCCGTCGGAATCACCGGCGGCGGATTCTTCACCGGCTGATAACCTGGGAAAAACCGTTGGCCCATTCCCTCTCGATGGATGAAGGAGTGGACCGTATCGCCGTACGCAGCCACAGTTGCCTTGACGAAGCGACCTTCCTCCTGATCGAAGATGGTTGGCTCCATCACGGGACGCGCGCCACGCCGCAGCGTCTCTGCAAAAGTGTAGGCGACGTCATCAACATCAAAGGCGATGTCTTTAACGCTGTCGCCGTGAATGCGGACATGCTCGGCCACGGGGCTATCGGCCGAAAGCGCGCTGGTGAAAATCAAAGTGATGTTGTTTTGTTGCAGCACGAACGAGCTACGATCGCGCGCGCCGGTTTCCAGTGATGAAAAGGCAATCGGCGTGAAGCCAAAAGCCATGCGATAAAAGTGCGAGGCTTGTGAAGCGTTACCGACATAAAACTCCACATAGTCGATGTGTCTGATTTCGAACATAGTATTTCTCGGAAAGTTACTTCATTTTTGCCGGGATAAAGGGAGGAAGGTTCTTACTTCAAACTGGGCTGCGAGTGTGAACGTATGATAGCAAGTATTGAGCGCAAGTGATAGTTATCTCTGCGGTCTCTGCGTTCAAGGCTATTCGTTTTCTTACGCTGCCTTAAAGTCACGATCCAAGTGCGATTATCTATTTTGAGGCAAAGCATGTGCGAGGTGGACGCGGAGCTTTTGAGCGAGTAGGGAAACGTGCGGTTCGTCGAGCATGGTGAAATGATTGCCACTCACCACTTCGATCTCTAACGAACCCTCAGCCAACTGACTCCAACCATAAGTCGTATCCATCAGCTCGTCATCCATCGTCTCTTCTGCACGGAAGAGAACCAGCGGTGCGGCGCATGATCGCGGCCGGTAAGCCAGCACCGCTTCGTTGTTGCTCCGGTAAACCTTGAAGAGATCGCGAAGCTGCGTCAGATCAAAACCGGTCGGAAATATTCCTGACCTCTGGGCCAGTTTGAAGAGGTGTTTCAACTGCGACTCTTCATCAAGACTCAGAAGCTGCTCTGAGATATTCGCCAACTCCACCGCTGGAAGTCCGAGCTGAAACGCGAAATTCGCTACCTGCATCGCCTCTTCATTCTCTTGTTTGAACCTCGCGGTGTAGGGAGTTATCGAATCGAACAAAGCTACGAGTGCGACCTGCTGCCCTTGTCGCAGAAGTTGACACGCCATCTCGAAAGCAACCAGGCCGCCCATGGACCAACCGCCAAGCAAGTATGGCCCACTCTCCTGCACTGTGCGGATCTCACATATGTAATCAGCCGCCATGTCTTCGATGCGAGTGTGTGGCTCATGCGCGTCCAGCAAGCCGCGCGCTTGCAGCGCATAGAAGGGTTGGGCCACACCTAGACAACGAGCGAGACTGACATACGAAAAGACGTTCCCACCGACTGCATGGACACAGAAAAACGGAGGCAACGTCCCTTGCGGCTGAATCGAGACGAGGGATTGGCCCACCTTCGTTGTTTCGTGCGTAGTTCTCGTCACCGCGTCTGTGTGCTGCTCTTCCAGGTACTTCGCGAAGGAAGCAATCGTCGGAGCATTGAAGATATTGACGACATGTACGATCTCGCCCAGACGCTCCTGCAAGCGGTTGATGAAAATCACGCCCTTGATTGAATCTCCTCCGAGATCGAAAAAGTCGTCATGTATACCGATGTGCTTGACGTCGAGCACGTCGCTCCACAACTCCGACAGCATCGCTTCGACACCGTTGCGGGCAGCTTCATATCTCTTCTCGAAGTCTGGTCTCTCGTGTCCGGGCGCCGGCAAGCTTTTCTTATCAAGCTTTCCGTGAGCCGTCAGTGGTATCTCTTTTATTTCGACAAACACCGCAGGCAGCATGTGCTCCGGTAGTCGCTCTCTCAGATATGCGCGCAGCTCGTCGATGCGGATCTCAGTGTTTGGTCGCGCGACGAGGTAAGCACAGAGGCGTTGGTCTCCATCGGCATCCTGGCGGGCCACCACTACAGCGGCTTGAAGAGATGGGTGCCTGAGGAGTGCTGTTTCAATCTCGCCGGGTTCGATGCGGAAGCCGCGGATCTTTACTTGATCATCTGCGCGTCCGAGATATTCGATATCGCCATTACCGAGTCGCCGCGCAAGATCACCTGTGCGATAGAGTCGCGCGCCCGCTTCTCGCCCTAATGGATCTGGGATAAAACGCTCGGCCGTCAACTCTGGTCGATTCAAATATCCGCGTGCCAGCCCGTCGCCGCCGACATACAACTCGCCCGGCAGGATATCGGGTACCGGCTGCAAGTGCCGATCAAGAATGTAAACGCTGAGATCCGGAATCGCGCGGCCAATCCTGCTGCCACGGATGTTATCGAGGTCGCCGGCGGTCAAAGGACGATAGGTGACATGGACCGTCGTCTCCGTGATGCCATACATGTTGACGAGCTGTGGCGAGGCGTCACCATGTCTCTCGAACCATGGCTTAAGGCTTTGATATTCGAGCGCTTCACCTCCGAAGATGACGAAGCGCAACGAGAGATCTTCCGCGCTGTGCTCGGCCTGCATCAGTTGGCGAAAAGCGGAAGGAGTTTGATTGAGCACGGTCACGCGCTCTTTGACTAGCAATTGATAAAAGGCTTCTGGCTCGCGACTGACGATATGCGGCACGATGACGAGTCGTCCGCCGTGGAGCAGCGCGCCCCAGAGCTCCCAGACGGAGAAGTCGAAGGCGTAAGAATGAAAGAGAGTCCAAACGTCGTTTTCGTTAAAGTTGAACCATTGACGAGTCGCGGTGAAGAGACGGGCGACGTTTTCGTGTGTGACTACAACACCCTTCGGTGTTCCTGTTGAGCCCGAGGTGTAAATGCAGTAACACGGATGACGCGGATCAAAGCCACAGATTAAATCCGGATCTGACCTCTGGTAATTCGTGCCTGCTGGTCCTTCGGCAGTCAGGATCACGGCGGGCTTTGCGTCTTCAATCATGAACCGCAGTCGCTCAGGCGGATAACTCGGATCGAGCGGCACATAAGCTCCACCTGACTTCAAGATGCCGAGTATGCCGATGACCAATTCGAGACTGCGCTCGATGAATAGTCCGACTAACACTTCGGGACCGACGCCCAACGCGCGCAGTTGCTGGGCCAATTGATCCGCACGCCGATTCAGCTCAGCGTACGTCATGTGTTTGTTCTCGAACGATATGGCAATCGCGTTCGGATTACGTTCGACTTGCGCTTCGAATAAATGATGAAGACAGGTGACGGGTATCTCAGAAGGGACTGCAGTAGACTGCAGCAGCGCTTGTCTTTCTTCTTCCGTTAGCAGCGACAACTCCGAGATACGGGCATCAGGGTTTTTTGCGATGCTCTCGAGCAGAGTCTTGAAGTGCCCGAGCATTCTCTGAATTGTTGAAGCGTCGAAGAGGTCAGAGCGATAGGCAAGATAGCCTTTCAATTCCGGGCCTCGATCCCAAACATTCAGCGACAGATCAAACTGTGTCGTTCCGCTCTCGATGTTCACCGGTGTAAGAACGAGACCCGCCAATTCGATGGATTCGTCAGGTGTGTTCTGCAGCGCGAACATCGCCTGAATGATGGGCATGTGGCTCAAATCTCTCTGCGGCTGAAGTTCTTCAACTAGTTTGTCGAAGGGAAACTCCTGATGTGCAAACGCACCGAGCGCAGTCTCTTTGACCTGTGCGAGCAGCCCGCGAAATCTCAAGTCGCCGCTGAAGTCCGCGCGCATGACGAGTGTGTTGATGAAGAACCCGATTAAGCCCTCGAGTTCTTGACGATTGCGACCGGCGATCGGCGTACCGACGACGATCACATCCTGGCTGGCATAACGGTGCAGCAGTGTTTGAAAGGCTGCCAGCAGGACCATGAACATCGTTGCACCTTCCTGTTTGCCTACCTCGCTCAATCCTCTCACCACGTCTTCCGCAACAATGAAATGTTCAAGCGACCCGCGCGAGCTTTGTATCGAAGGGCGCGGTCGATCGGTCGGAACTTCCAGGATAGGTGGGGCGCCGTCAAGTCGCTTCTTCCAGTAATCGAGCTGCATCTCGAACACTTCGCCCGTTAGCCACGACCGCTGCCATTGCGCGTAGTCGGCGTACTGAATGTGAAGATTGGGAAGCGTTGATGGGAGTCCAATCGAGAATGCGTTATAGAGCTGGGCCAACTCATTCACCAGTACACTAATGGACCAACCATCCGAGATGATGTGGTGCATCGCCAACAGCAGCAGGTGATCTTCAATATTCAGGCGGACCAGCACCGCGCGCAGGAGTGGACCATTGACGAGGTCGAACGGCTCTCTAAGATTTTCCCCGGCGAGACGATGCGCTTCGGTCTCCCGCGCGATCTCAGGCAAATGCGTCAGATCAAGCAACGGCAGCGTTAAAGTAGCGCGCGGAGAGATGACCTGCATTGGCAGTGCATCAACCATTTGAAAAGTTGTGCGCAGCACCTCGTGTCGCTGGACGATCTCGGTTAATGCCTGTTCCAGGGCCTTGACGTTGAGTTTTCCGAGCAGACGCGAGGCGACGGGCATGTTGTACGCCGGACTCTGCGGGTTCATCTGTTGCAGAACCCAGAGTCGCTGTTGGGCAAATGACAGAGGAAAGAGGAAGACATCCTCGGCCTCTAAAGTCTCTTCGCTGTCAGGTATTGAAGAATCGAGAAAAGAATTTTGCATCACGGCTGCGAATCGAAAATGCTGCTGCTGGGCCGCACGCAAGATGAGAGAATGTTTGGTGCGAAACGACAGAATAAACCGAGAGCATTTCCTTTTCAACTCGTTGCCTCGAGCTGCTCAGGTGAGGGAAGCTTCATACGAAAAAGAATCAGGTTAAAAAACAAAAGTCAAGAATAAGGAAGAAAATGAGCTGATAGGTTGGCTAACTTTCGAATCTGCTTACGAGAAGAGCATAATCACAAGCGCCGAGGCATAGCTTGGTGCTGCCAGCGGAAGCTAATCGCAGACTTGGTATCGTGATGATATGAAACTCGAGAAGCTTGACCCTCCGATTGACTTGGACCACGACCACATTCTGGGGCCCGTCGATGCGGAGCTCACGCTGGTCGAGTACGGCAGTTACGCCTGCCCTCGTTGTCACGCGGTTCACGAGGTTATCGAGGAGCTGCGGAGCAGGTTTGGAGAGCGGATGCGTTATGTCTTTCGACACCTCCCAGTCACTGACAACGAGAACGCGTTACAAGCCGCCGCCCTGGCTGAATATGCGGCTGAAACTACCGGACGTTTCTGGGAAGTTCACGAAGCATTAATGGAACGCGGGCCCGTGTTCTCTGAGCGCGACTTCGAACGGATTGAACGCGAGTTCAAACTGCCCAACGGCGCGGCCGCGTTAGAGGCAGCGCAGGCGCGCGTGCGCGAGGATGCAGAGAGTGCGCGACGCAGCGGTGCGCGGGTGACGCCGACCTTCTTCATCAACGGCCGCCGCTATGCAGGAGCCTGGGACGAAAGCTCGCTGGCCGATGCGATGCTCGCCCCATTGGGACACCGGATCCAGGCTGCTGCGTTCGAGTTCGTTCGCTGGGGACCATCGTCTGGTTTGCTCCTGGGCCTGGCGACGCTGCTCGCGCTGATACTGAGCAACTCGCGCGTCGCGCCGGCATTCCTATCCTGGTGGGATACAACTCTGGGATTTCACTGGGGCACATTCACCTTCAACCTAACACTGCTGGACTGGGTTAACCACGGGCTTCTGACGATCTTCTTTTTCGTCGTCGGGCTTGAGATCAAGCGCGAGTTCACAGTGGGCCACCTCGCGAGCTTTCGGTCAGGAGCGCTTCCCGTAATCGCCGCGTTCGGTGGGATTGTCCTGCCCGCAGTCATCTATGTGTCGATCGCGCCGCCGGAGTTGAGGCATGGTTGGGGAATTCCGATCGGGACCGACACCGCCTTCGCCGTCGCGCTGATCGTGTTGCTCGGCGACCGCGTCCCCATCGAGCTGCGCGTGTTCCTGACCGCGGCGGTGATCATCGACGACATCGTCGCAATCCTCGTCATCGCGCTGTTCTACACCGGCGACCTCGCAACGATTTATATGATCGCAGGTGCGGTGGTTGTGGTCCTGCTCATCGTTTTCAACCGGGCGGGCGTATACGGCGTCCTGCCATACGCGCTGAGCGGCCTCGTACTCTGGTTCTTCCTTCATGAGGCCGGATTGCATGCCACGTTGGCCGGCGTGATCCTCGCAGTGCTCATCCCTACGCGCCCTCCGGCTAACCTGAAAGCGCTGCTGGCGCAGGCAGCAACAGTGATCCGTGAGGAAGATCTTCACAGAGGCGAAGCCATGCACTCTGGGCCATCCGAGCCGGCTCTGCGGACGCTGGATACGATCCACTCCCGCATTGAGTCGCCCGCCGACAAGCTCCTTCGGTCAGTCGAGCCGTGGTCGAGCTACGTCGTGCTACCAATCTTCGCATTGGCAAACGCGGGTGTTGCCTGGTCCACCGGCGTATTCCAGGAAAACGGAAGATTGATGGTTGCGATCACACTAGGACTCGTCGTGGGTAAGTCGACAGGTATCGTGGCCGCTGCTTGGCTCGCGGTGCGGAGCGGGATCGCAGTGAAACCCGAAGCTTACTCGTGGCGCCAGTTAATCGGCGCAGGCGCGCTCGGCGGAATCGGTTTCACGATGTCGCTGTTTATAGCTGGACTGGCGTTCCCAAATCCCGCCGCCTATGCCGCCGCCAAAATCGCAATCTTCATCGCCTCGCTGATCGCCGCTGTGTTGGGAACGATCATTCTCTACCCGCGGAGCCACGAAGAAAGCGAGGCGGAGATAGCCGACGAAACCAGCGCGGTTGGCTGTGCGATTTGAATCATGCGAGCAGTAAGATGAGGTGAGCGAGAGGAGAGATGAATGTCCGAAGTAACACGAGACCAACCGTCAGCCTCGACAATCGCTGAGGTTCTTGCCGGTCTGCGGGAAACGTCTGCATGGCAGGAGCAAACATATAAGGACATACATGCGAGTCCAGAGCTGAGTTTTCAGGAAACGAAAACTGCGGCGCTAGTGGCGTCGAAACTCAAAGAGTTCGGCTACGAAGTCGTTGAAGCGATTGGTCGTACTGGTGTTGTCGGCATCCTTCGTAACGGTGAAGGGCAGACCGTACTCGCGCGTGCTGACATGGACGCACTTCCTGTCCGGGAGAACACGGGTCTGCCATATGCTTCGACACGCACCGCAGTTGATGAAGTAGGGAACACAGTCGGCGTTGCACATGCTTGCGGCCATGATGCGCATGTGACGTGTCTGTTAGGTGCGGCCCAGCTCCTCGCCGAGGCTCCGCAGTCGTGGGGTGGAACCTTCATCGCGTTGTTCCAACCTGCGGAAGAGGTCGCAGGTGGCGCAAAAGCAATGATGGATGGCGGTCTGCGCGAGCGAATTCCCAAACCGAATGTCGCGTTCGCTCAGCATGTGCTAGCTTACCCTGCGGGAAAGATCGGCACACAGGTGGGTCCGGTCCTATCCGCCGGCGACAGCATTCGCATCACGCTTTATGGCAAGGGGGCGCATGGCTCAATGCCCCACAACAGCGTGGATCCGGTGGTGTTGGCTGCATTGGTGGTGCTTCGTCTTCAGACGATTGTTTCAAGGGAGACGAAGCCTGGCGAGTTTGCGGTGCTGACTGTAGGCAGCAGTGTGGCTGGTTCGAAGAGCAACATCATCCCCGATCGGGCAGTGCTGTTGGCGAATCTGCGAACTTACGACATGGCTGTGCGACGGCGAATGATCGACAGCATCGAGCGCATGGTCAAAGCCGAGTGTGAGGCGTCGGGCTCACCGCGTCCACCTGAATTCGAGTATTTCGATCAATATCCGCTCACTGACAATGACGCGGAAGTGACAGAAAAGATCACGTCCGCATTCCGGAGCCATTTCGGAACGGAAATCGTCTTCGACCTTGGACGGCAGACCGCCAGCGAAGACTTCAGCGACATCCCAAACGCCTTCGGGACGCCATACACTTACTGGGGCGTTGGGGGCATCGATCCAGAGAAATACCAACGCGCTCTCGACGCGGGTCGTGTGGAGCAGGACATCCCTGTCAATCACTCCGAATTCTTTGCGCCGGTCATTGAACCGACACTGTCTCGTGGCACCGAGGCACTCGTGGTTGCCGCTTTGACCTACCTGGCAAAGTGAGGTTCTGATCTTGAGTTCCACAACCGCCGCCACTACGGCAAACACACATCGAGGGGCCAACAGGCTCATTCTCGGTATCGTTCTCGCGGTCATCAGCTTCTGGCTCTTTGCGCAGACAACACTAAATGTTGCCCCGACGATGCGCGAAGAGTTGCGGATCAGCGAGAGCTTGAACAATATCGCCGTAAGCATCACGGCACTGTTCTCAGGCATATTCATCGTTGTGGCGGGTGGTCTTGCAGACCGCGTCGGACGTTTGAAGATTACCTACGTAGGCTTAGCACTGAGCGTCCTCGGGTCACTGCTGATCGCGATCTCTCCCTCCGGCACTGTCGCTTTTTTGATGACTGGACGGATCATTCAAGGGCTGTCGGCTGCGTGCATCATGCCGGCGACGCTGGCCCTAATTAAGGACTACTTCGACGGCAAGGACCGTCAGCGCGCAGTGAGCTACTGGTCGATCGGCTCATGGGGCGGCTCAGGCGTCTCGGCTCTCTTCGGCGGCCTCGTCGCATCTTCTCTCGGATGGCGCTGGATCTTCTGGATGTCGATCATTGTCTCTGCCATAAGCTTCCTGTTGCTACGCGGTGCTCCTGAGAGCAAGGTCACATCAACGGACAAGCGGCGTTTTGATTCGTACGGCTTTACGTCTTTCATCATTTCAATGGTGGCCTTGAACATTGTCATCGGACAAGGTTCTGCCCTCGGATGGTCGAATCCCGTTGTAATCACACTTGCCGTTGTCTTCGTCCTCGCCGCGGTGGTGTTCTTCAGGGTTGAATCACGTAACCCTGATGGTTTTGTCGATCTCAGGCTATTCAACAACAAGACGTATACAGGTGCGACGCTCTCCAACTTCCTACTCAATGGCGCAGCCGGAACACTGCTCGTCGCGCTGTCGCTGGTCCAACAGGCCGCGGGGCTGTCTTCGTTGCAATCAGGACTGTTGACCATCGGGTACCTGGTTGCGATTCTGAGCACCATCCGTGTCGGTGAAAAGCTTCTTCAGAGGATGGGCGCGCGAAAACCGATGTTGATAGGGTGCGTTATCACCGCGACCGGAATTCTGTTGACGACCTTTACATTCCTACAGGCCGGCCAATATATGATTGTCGCCTTTGTTGGATTCACTCTCTTCGGCGTCGGCCTGGGCTTTTACGCAACGCCGTCGACTGACGCGGCGCTCTCCAATGTGCCGAATGAAAAGGCTGGCGCCGCGTCCGGCATCTACAAGATGGCGTCTTCTCTGGGCGCTGCGTTTGGTGTGGCGATCTCCGCCGCGCTCTTCACCTCTCTTAGCGGACTAAGCGCGAAATTTACGGCTTTATCTGATTTGTTTTTGGGGAGGACCGACAATGTCGGAATTCGATTTGCCGCTGCGATCGCATTGCTATTCAACGTGATGATGGTGATCGTAGCGATAGTCGCCATTGCGTTGACCGTACCGAATGATGATCCGAGGGCTCATGCATGATCCAGCCCTCGGTAAGTCAAGAAGCGTTGAACGCTCTCGCAGAGTTTCAGGCATATGCAGCGGGCACATTGCTGGTGCTCGATCTTATCGGGACGTTCGTGTTTGCGCTGAGCGGCGCGGTGGCCGGGGTCAGGGAACGTCTTGATCTGTTTGGTGTGCTTGTTTTGTCCTTCGCCGCGGCCAGTGCCGGTGGCATTATGCGCGATCTGTTGATCGGCGCTGTCCCGCCTGCAGCAATCAGCGACTGGCGTTACCTCGCAGTCTCTCTTCTCGCTGGACTGGTAGTGTTCTTGTGGTATCCGAGTAGCGAACGGCTGCGCAATCTACGCAACCACGTGCTGATGTTCGATGCTGCGGGTCTGGCGCTCTTCGCTGTTGTCGGTACGCAAAAGGCGCTCGGCTATAGACTCAACCCGGTAATGTCTGCGCTGCTCGGCGTGCTGACAGGAATTGGTGGCGGCATGCTGCGTGACGTGCTTGTCGCACAAGTCCCCACGGTGTTGCGCGCGGAGCTATATGCTGTTGCGGCCCTGGCTGGCGCGGTAGTCGTGGTAGTGGGTCACGTGCTGAATCTTCCACCCACAGCGATGGCAGTCGCGGGCGCAACTCTCTGCTTCGGGATTCGATGTGTCGCCATACGGCGCGGCTGGCACCTTCCCGTTGCTGGCTTGCGGCATCGGTCTAAGTCGGAAGCGGATATCGCAGACGATCGGGAGGACGATCGAGGAAGCTATCAGTGACCAGCATCCCGAAGCCGAAGTCAAAAGCCTCGATCGCCCTCTTCTCTGTGCAACCTCTGCGTCCTCTGTGTCTCTGTGGTTGATGAATTCCGAGTAAAACCACACCACTGAGACACAGAGGACGCAGAGGTTGCACAGAGAAACCCTACGCTCGAGTTGCTTCAAGTCGCTTCAGCGTGCGGTAAATCGTATTTGCGTTTACTGTGACTCCCGAAATGTCATTACTCCGGTATCGTAAAGCAGCTTCTATTTGAGAGTCTCGAAATTGATCCAGCGGATACCCGGCGTTCGCGAAGTCTCGACGGATCTTTCCCAAAGCACGTCTTCGTCTCCTCGATTCCAATATTCGATACAACTTTTTAAGCAACTTCCTTACCTCTGCCTTTCATAGTCACGGCTGTACGCAGGCTTATCTTTCTTGCCAATAATTGTTTGGCTGATAACCCCCGACGCCTTCGACTTCTTATCTGATGTCGTAATCGTTTGTATTCATCGTGAACTACTCCTTCGCCCTGCCGTCCACGACCCTTTGTTTGTAATGGTCCATATTGACGTTGTTCTTGCTACTCAACCTTAATCTCCTTCCTTTCAATCAAGCTCAACTGTTACCTCTTAACCTAAGGTGAACCGTAAGCTTTCGCGAGGGTATTAACACCTGGGGCGAACGAGTGTTTACACGCGACTTACATCGAACAGGGTGTCGGGTTATTTCAAGCGCAGGCTTCGCGCAATGAAATCAGGCTATAACGTGAAAACTCCTGCAATCGGCACGTGATAACACGGTTTCGAGCCGGCTGAATTCACCTTACTCTGATAACCATGAATGTTGACTCCGTTGGGAGCAATTAGAACTTGTAGTGAGGAGAATATAGATGTCGACTGCTTTAGGAATTGAAATGCAAACAACTCCGCTGCTCATGGTCGAGGACAAGGACGCGCAGAGAGTTGCGGACGCTCTGTCAAATGTACTGGCGGACTCATTTATCTTGTATTTAAAGACGCACAACTTCCATTGGAACGTCACTGGGCCAATGTTTGGAACGCTGCATCAGATGTTTGAGGAGCAATATAACGAGCTGTGGTTGGCTGTTGACGCAATCGCCGAACGTATTCGTTCGCTTGGCTTCATTGCGCCTGGATCTTTTGGAGAGTTTACCAGGTTTACATATCTCCACGACGCGCCGGTGGCCATGAACGCCAACGAAATGATCGCGGAGTTGTTAAGAGATCATGAAACGACTGCAAGGACTGCTCGCTCAGCGTTGGCGGTTGCCCGTACGGCTGTCGATGCGCCAACTGAGGATCTGCTAACGCAACGGTTAGCTGCGCACGAGAAGGCCGTCTGGATGCTCAGGAGTCTGTTGGCAGAAGAAAGGCCTTCCGCGATTGCCTAAGGGTAGCGAAGCACGTGTTAGAGGAGGTATGACGATGACTAATGACATTGCGATAAGAGACGACATGAAATCGGTTGAGAGGTGGGAGAATGAGGGTGGCAGAGTATCATCACTCAACAATCTGTGGGCTTCGGTTAAGAGGTTCACGATAGCAGACAACTCTCGTGAGGGGCAGATGGTCCATGCGCAGAAAAGCCCGCAGCATCTGCCCGCGGGTTTTTCGCGGTTCGACTTGCGGAGGGCAGTTTAGTGAGACGTAATAGAGAATCAGGAAAAGGTTTAAAACGTCTCGATCGCGCTCTTCTCTGTGCGACCTCTGTGTCCTCTGTGTCTCATTGGTTGATGATTTTATAAAACCACACCACAGAGACACAGAGGACACGGAGGTTGCACAGAGAAACCCCAGAATAAGGACCTTTAGTGCAAAGCAGTTTCAGAGTTTCAGAACACTTACTCCCCGGTTCGATCATTCCGCTTTCGTTCAAAATTATCTTTCGAAACACTCTACTTCAACACGGCCACGCGCGCGGGGCGGAGAAGTTTGTTGTTTATCAAATAGCCTCGTCGATGCTCGCTATATACTCTGCCGGATTGTTCTCCATCGGCGTCGATCGCAGTCATCGCCTCGTGAATTGCCGGGTCGAATACTTCGCCTTCACTTTCAAATGGTGTGACTCCGTGCGTTTCAAGTACATTCTTGAGTCGCTGATGGATCATGCGGAGACCGTCGGCAACTGCATCTGTTCTTTCGCCGATATGCAAAAGCGCGCGGTCGAAGTCGTCCATCACGTCCAGAAGCGCAAGCAGAACTTCGCGTTTGCCGGTCTCTTCCGCAAGCGCGCGTTCTTCTTTCGTGCGCCGGCGGTAATTATCAAATTCGGCCAACAACCTAAGGTGCCGTTCGCGCTCGACAGTTAGATCCTCCTTGAGTCGATCGATTGATGTGGGGCTCTCCGGTTCCATAAGTTCATAGATACCGTTGTTCGATAATGTTGTGTCTTGTGCGAACTTAAAGCTTTCCATGATACTCCTTCACTTCTACCATTTTCGTTTTCGTACCTTACATCTAAATACATAACAGTCCTTGCAGAGTAATCGTCACGCCGATCGAGCGCGAGCGTGTTTTCACGCGTGGATTGCAGGAGTTATCTCGTGTCTTTAATGCGGAGGTGCACAGAGGTTTAGGTGTAAATACGCGGAAATTCAGGTGTTAATACGCTACTTCGCGCGTGTCGTTCCGACTACTCTAGGCACTGTGGAACACGAAGGAGTAATTAAGCGGATGCCCTTGGCAGAGACTAAATATGTGGTGTTTTCAGAACACGAAGTTAAAAAACAAGCAACAGAAAGTTTGCCGGAGACGCTGCGGCGTTGGCTTGTCAAATGCCCGCAGTGTGCGGAGGTTAGATTGATGGTAGGAGCACGCGAAAACGAACGTTACGTCTGCAAGGATTGTGGACACAGTTTCACCGTCAGGCACTCAGTCGCAAATGACAGTATTGAATAAAGGAATGGAGAAGAATAGACAATGTCTTATCACGGACCAATGTTGATTAAAGAGCCCGAGCTTCGTTGGCCCATCGTATTAATCGCTGGATTAATAACCATGGCGATCGCTCTGCTGGTTACAACGATGCACTTTGTGGCTTCGACGACGCCACCGGTGAATCGGTCTTCGCCGGCGCAGTTCGAATGGATGCTACAACCGGGACACTCGGATTTTGATCAATTCAGACAGCAAATAGTTATCGAGCAGTTAATGGGAAATGAGAAGGTGCATCCATTTAACAACCTGGTGGTGGAGTTGACGGGAGTGGTGAGAAACGAAACCGGCCGGACCATTAGTGGACTGCAAATGCGGGGAGCAATCTTAGATACCGAAAACGTGACGGTTCGCGAACGAACCGTTGCCGTGATTCCTCTCCAACAAACCGCACTCGAGCGTAACGAAGCGATCAATGTGCGGATTTTGCTGGAAGGAATAGAGAGAGACTCAGATCGCGCCCGTACCGTGTTGGAAGTTACGGGTATTACGTTTGAATGATCAGTGATCGGCGTTGCTACAGGTTAGCTGTGAGAATGAGAAACGTGAGGTGGAAATTGTGGAGGCCGTGCTTCAAGAAACTCGGGTAGACGAGGCTGGATTTACAGATCGCATCAACCGAGTCAATAGCGTTTTCAGACGTGTATTGGGATGTTGGCACCGGCGCCTGAGTCTCCCATTTACACGAGGAAACGAAACTTATCGAACGTGTGTAGATTGTGGGGCTCGTCGCCGGTTCGACTTGGAACGGTGGAGGATGGTCGGTGCTTTTTACCGTCCCGAGAATCGGTCTGGTGGCCTGGACCACCAGTGAGATTCATCCTACGGAATTGAGAATGTTGAGAGGTCAGATATGTCGGTACCAATGAGTAAGCTACAAACTTATGAGGAGTCGCCACAGCGTGTGTTGGCGGCTGTAGAACCCAATCGATCTAAAGTGTTGATTCCGTACGACGGCTCAACTGGAGCCGAAACGGCAATAGACGACTTAAAGAGAGCGGGTTTACCGCAGACATTTGAGGCGCTGGTGGCCGTGACGGAAGTCTGGTTGCCCTCATCGCCATATGAGATTACTCGGGCCGTAAGCGCTCGCCGAATGAAACTCCTGACGTCAGGACGCTCGTCGTTTGCGCCGGCACTGCGAGACTGCGAAGAGCAGCGAGTTTTGTCGCGCGAGGCAGACGATCGCATTCGTTCGATGTTCCCTTCGGCGAATGTGACGACTGAAGCCGTGCAGGAGAGTGCATCTGTAACGAGTGAGGTCGTTCGAAAAGCAAAAAGCTATGGAGCTCAACTTATAGTCCTGGGCGCCCAACTCAGTCCGTCACCAGATATCACGGATTATGCTGGACCAGCTCTGAGCGTTGCTCGAGCGGCACATTGTTCGGCTCGAATTGCACGACCATCTCAGAAAAATGTTCATGCGCCGATACACATAGTGATCGGTCTGGACGAAACGCAATCTATGGAGCAGGTAATTGATGCGGTGTCAGAGCGTGTTTGGCCCATCGGAACCAGAGTAGATGTAGTTGTAGTCGGAGAACTTAGGCCAAGAGATCCGGTGCGTGAATCGGAGAGGATACGTACATTGGAAGAACTAGTCAGCAAGTTGCGGGCAGGAGGTTCCACCGTCTCGATTGCGCTTAAGTACGGAGAAGCACAAGAGCTGCTCCTACAGCATGCAAAAGACGTCTCGGCCGATTGCATTTTCATAGAGGCGGACATAATGGCTCGCGGTCCTGAGAAAAGTAGAGAACTCAGCGACGTCGCTCAATCTGTTGTTCTGGGAGCGCCTTGTTCGGTTGAAATAGTGCGGCCGAGAATCGAGACGCGTGAGCATTGGAAACCTGCAGTTTGATCTAGCGAGTTGGGGGGAGGGAAATCGTAATTACTGATCAGAAAGAGAAAATACAATGAGACTATTACTTGCAGTTGATACGCTGAAAACTTTGGATATTCTTCTTAACTTCATGGAAGCGCGTTCGTGGCCTAAGGGAACCGAGGCGGGAGTTCTTTCAGTAGTGGAAGACGAAACCATTCCGGCGGAAACATGGCGTGCCGAGGGTTATGGAGTCGGCACCGTGCGCCGTGAGATGCAGCGACGAGGCGAACAAATAAGCGGCCAAATCGTCGAGCGCCTGCGAGCAATCGGAATTCCAGCTCAGGTCACGATCATGCGAGGCGATCCGGCGTTCCTGATTCCTTTTGCAGCGCGAAAGTGGTCGTCTGATCTGATTCTGATTCGCGCAAACAATCGGACGAAGTTTCGAAACTGGTTGCTTGGCAGTGTGGCAAAGTCAGTGGTTGAGCATGCGCCATGTTCGGTTGAAGTTGTTCGTGCAGAGCAGTCGAACGCGATGGGCCGTAACATGAGAATACTGCTCCCCACCGATGGATCCGACGCTTCATTAGCTGCAACTCAGGCGATCGCTGAGATGCAATTTCCGCGGGATACTGAAGTGAAGGTGATGAGCGTGATTAATCCAATCAAATATTCACTTGAAGAGATTGGGTTGCTAAGCGGCAAGGACAGCGAGCACGCGCACCGTGTTATTGGGAAGGCTGTCAACATGTTGGGGAGTGCACCATTGAAGATCACTGCAGAAGTGGTTGCTGGCAGGAGAGTTCGACAGATCGTCGCTCGGGCTAGAGACTGGGATGCCGATCTCATAGTCGTCGGTACCGCGGAGCGAGAAGGCTTAAAGCGGCTGATGTCGCGGGGTATTGCTATTGAGGTCGCAAATCGAGCGCATTGTTCTGTCAGGGTAGTCCGCGGAAACAGCGTTTCAAATGGCGAACAACAGGATAGAGAGGCGGTGTATGGAGTAGGTTCGTTGAAGAAGGTTGCGTAAGCGAAAATACGGTGAAGATTACAGCTTTTACAACCGCCTTAACGCACTGATCAAAGAGACGCGTAAAGGGAGTGGATTCTCAAGATATTCCGGCGAACGTAATAACCATGCGCTCAACGGTGCGACTGAAGGACTTAGTAACAGGAGACGAGAACACCTACTCGTTGGGGTTTCCGACAGAAGCAGATAAGCTTCTGATTGCTCAGCGATCGGTAGACAAGAAACTCCCAAGCTCGAAGAGCAATTGTCCTAAGATATTGATTTGATGGTAGCGGGGGCGGGATCGAACCGCCGACCTTGGGGTTATGAATCACCATCCCGGCAAAACCTTAAGTATTTGCCTTTTCAGAAGTTGCAGCCACCAAGAATTTCGGCCCATTTTGCATTCTTTACAGTTCCTCACAGTCGCTTCTCCGTGCTGTTCATTCTGGACACAAATTGGACACAACGTTTTCATTTCCGCTCTGGTCTATTTCATCATGAGCATCGTGCAATCCTTGAATTCTTGCTATTCATTTTCTCTGTGCACAGAGAAGAAGTTCTGTTACTTTTCGGGCCTTAAGAGTTAATGGAGAATCTCTCATGCGAATGAAGTTGGAGCAGTAGGGAAGCGAACAAAGCGAGAAAGATGCCGACGGTTGTTTGCCAGACCAGAGAGAGTTGTTCCGGCAGCCAACGGCTAGAGAGGTCTCGCTTTTGGGTTTGGGGAAGTCGGTCGACCCTCGCGTTTATGCTCAAGAAGAACGGAACCATTTTGCGCATCTTTTAAACCGCGGATCGCCGCTGGAATAATTCACGCAGACTAATCTATCGAGCGTCTGTAAAAGAGGTATCATCGGTCGTCCCTAAAACATTTTCAGTTTTTCTCAGTTGAGACGCTTTAAATAACCAGTTAAAGAAGAGACATGAGAACCGCTTCCAGTACGTTTGAGCAATTCACCCTCGGCATTGAAGAAGAGTTTCAGATAGTCGATCCGCACACCCGCGAATTGCGTTCCCACGTCTCTGAAATTCTCGAAGAAGGCAAAATGCTATTCGGTGAGCGAGTTAAACCCGAGATGATCCAATCGATGATTGAAGTCGGCACGGGCATTTGCAAAGACATACAGGAAGCCCGCAACGATATCACGAATCTTCGCAGCATACTTTCCGCAATGGTGCGCAAAAAAGGGTTGGAAATCGTCGCTGCCGGCACCCATCCATTCTCGCACTGGCAGGATCAGAAGATCTTCGAGAACGCCAGATATGACTTGATCGTGGAAGAGAATCAGATGATTGCGCGCTCTTTGCTCACCTTCGGTCTTCACGTCCATGTCGGCATTGCGGATCCTGAGCGTGCAATACACATCATGAACGCCGTGCGCTACATGCTACCTCATGTGCTGGCGCTCTCGACGTCCTCTCCTTTCTGGCTCGGTGTACACACAGGATTAAAATCTTATCGGTCTGAGGTTTTTACGAGGTTCCCACGCACAGGTATCCCGGATCACTTCGAGTCGTATGGTTCGTTCCAACGCTACGTCGCCCTCCTCATCGAAACCAATTGTGTCGACGATGGTCGGAAGATCTACTGGGACGTGCGTCCACACCCGGTCTTTCCAACATTGGAGTTTCGGATCTGCGATATTCCCACTCGCGTTGATGACACCATCGCTATCGCGGCCCTTTTCCAAGCCCTGGTCGCGAAGGTCAATAAATTGCTTGATCAGAATCTAACTTACCGTCTCCATCATAAAATGCTGATCGAGGAGAACAAGTGGCGCGCCGTCCGTTACGGACTTGACGGAAAGATGATCGATTTCGGCAAAGGAAAGGAAGTGCCAGTGCGCGATCTAATTCATGAAGTGTTGGAATTCGTTGACGATGTCATTGACGACCTGCGCTCGCGCAAAGAGATCAGACACATCCAAACGATTCTTGAGCGAGGCACTTCAGCCGATGAGCAGCTTCGAGTGTGGCGCGAGAAAGGCGACATTAAGGCGGTCGTAGATCGCTTGATTGAAATGACCGTGGAGAATGTTCCGCATGAACCAATCACCAATGCGGTCGCCGTGGCGTAATGATCCAGCTTGCAATCGCGGGGCTACGCTCGCACGGAACAGAGAATGACAAAATCACCATCCAAAGATCAATAATCTTCATGACGCCTCGGAGTATATTCTGAATACGAAATATATCCTGCGTTTGACACATAGACACCCTTAGCGTAAGCTGGTTATCGAACCGAGCCCAGCTTACTCCGCTCTCAGCTCTTCTGGGATCTTCCAGATCACCTGATAATCCAACAGCTCAATCACTAAGAAGGCCTCAGACTGTCTCCGGACTAGCATTGCGGCATTTGTACCGCAACGAAGACCGGAGCGGTGACAGGTCCATAAAGGAAGAGAACCAGATATGACGACGAATATCACACCACTACATGATCGCGTGATTGTGAAACGCATTGACGAAGGCGAGCAGATTCGCGGAGGTATCATTATTCCTGACAGCGCGAAGGAAAAACCGCAGGAAGGTGAAGTAATCGCGGCCGGACTGGGAAAGTACAAAGATGATGGAACGCGCCAGCCATTGGAGGTTAAAAAGGGCGACCGAGTTCTTTTTGGCAAGTACAGCAACTCGGAAATCAAGATTGATGGTGAGGAACTGCTGATCATGCGCGAGGATGAAATTCTGGGAGTTATTACGCGCGCAGGCGCCGCAGCGGGTGGCAAGCACAAGAGCCACGGATAAAAGGGAAACACATTTTGGATCCCAAACATAATTCAGTCTGCCTTATCCATGGTTTCCGTGTTCATCTGCGGCTGATATGTCCCGGCATTAACTGACAGTCTTGATTAGGAGATAGAAGAAAGTTATGGCAAAGCAAATAGTTCATGGTGAAGAGTCTCGAGCAGCAATTCTGCGTGGCGTCAATCAACTCGCCGACGCGGTGAAAATCACGCTTGGTCCAAAGGGACGCAACGTCGTCCTTGGTAAAGCGTACGGCAGCCCGACAATCACCAAAGACGGTGTGACCGTCGCAAAAGAGATTGACCTCAAAGACTCACTCGAAAACATGGGTGCACAAATGGTGCGCGAGGTAGCGTCAAAGACCAGCGACGTTGCTGGTGATGGTACAACCACCGCCACCGTGCTGGCCCAGGCGATTTACCGCGAAGGCGTGAAGACCGTCGCCGCGGGTGCAAACCCGATGGCCTTGAAGCGTGGCATCGACAAGGCAGTTGAACGCGCGACTGCGGCAATAAAGAAGATGGCCAAGCCGGTTGCGGGCGAGATGATTGCGCAGGTCGGCACGATCTCTGCAAACGGAGACTCAGCGATCGGCGAGTTGATTGCCGAAGCGATGACGAAGGTAGGCAAAGATGGAGTGATTACCGTTGAAGACGCGAAGACGATGGACACGGATCTGGAATTTGTCGAAGGGATGCAGTTTGATCGCGGCTACCTGTCACCTTACTTCGTCACCAACGCCGAGAAGATGGAAGCCGTTCTTGAAGATCCAGTCGTTCTATTGAGCGAGAAGAAAATTTCTGCGATGAGAGATTTGCTGCCCATTCTGGAGCAGGTCGCCAAGTTGGGTAGGCCGATCCTGATTGTCGCCGAGGATGTTGAAGGGGAAGCTCTGGCCACGCTAGTGGTCAACAGATTGCGCGGCACGATCAGCGTGGCGGCAGTTAAGGCGCCAGGCTTCGGGGATCGACGCAAGGAGCTGCTGCAGGACATCGCTATTCTGACCGGCGGCAAAGTGATCAGCGAAGACCTCGGCATTAAACTGGAAAATGTCAAAGTCGAAGATCTCGGACGCGCCAAGAAGGTGACGATCGACAAAGACAACACGATCATCATCGACGGCGCCGGCAGCAAGGATGACCTAAAAGGTCGCGTGAAAACGCTAAAAGCCCAAATTGAAGATACGTCGTCAGACTATGACCGTGAGAAACTGCAGGAGCGACTCGCGAAACTGGTTGGCGGTGTTGCCGTGATCCGCGTAGGTGCGGCGACTGAAACTGAATTGAAAGAGAAGAAAGCGCGCGTTGAAGACGCAATGAACGCGACTCGCGCGGCTGTTGAAGAAGGCATTGTGGCCGGCGGCGGAGTGGCCCTGATTCGGGCCGCCAAAGCGTTGGACAAGTACAAGATCTTCGAGGTTAACGAGGATGGTGAATCCGCCGGTGACGCCGATGAGGAAATCGGCGTGCAGATAGTAAAGCGCGCGCTTGAAGAGCCGTTGCGCCAGATCGTACAAAACGCCGGCCATGAAGGCGCGGTAGTACTGGAGAAAGTTCGCGCCAGCAAAGACCCCAACTTCGGCTATAACGCCGCCACTGAAAGGTTCGAGGACCTGGTTGCCGCGGGGATTATCGATCCCGCGAAAGTCACGCGTTGCGCATTGCAAAATGCCGCATCCATTGCGGGCTTAATGCTGACAACTGAGGCCCTCATTTCTGAGCTACAGGAAGATGGAAAGCCACGGGCGATGCCCGGCGGCATGGATATGTAAATCCCAGCATCCTTAGCAAATTGGGAAGCTACCATGTTCCGCATGCGGCTTCTGTTGAATCCCGAAGGGGAAAAGGTAAGAAACAAATGTCTACGAAACTTTATGTTGGTAACCTCGCGTTTGAAACGTCGAGCAACGATCTACAGACACTGTTCGCGCAAGCGGGCACTGTCGAAAACGTATCCTTGATTGAAGATCGCGAAACCGGTCGCTCACGCGGCTTTGGCTTCGTCGAGATGCAAACGAAGGAAGAAGGGGCTGCTGCCATACAGCAGTTCAATGGCGCGGAGCTGGGTGGCCGTATGCTCAAGGTCAATGAGGCCAAGCCCCGAGAGAATCGCTACGGCGGTGGTGCCAGCAACGGCGGTGGCGCCCGTTACTAGTCGTTAGTTGGCAATCAACTGAGACTGGCAAGGCCTGCGATGGATTAATTCATCGCAGGCTTTGTCTTTCTTGCTGCGCATAACGGGCCTCGGGATCGTGGCCGTCCTCGTGTAATGGCTGATCTAGTCAAAGTCGAGGATTTCAAGCTGGAGAACTACTAAAATTACGTTTTTCCCGGGGAGCGGAGTGAGTTGTTTATCGGGTTAGTGATGATAAAGCATTAGAGACTTATCTGGATTTGATTGATTCCTGCCCCGAATACTTACCAGCTCTCAACAATGTTGGGGCATTGCTAAGGATTCATGACCAGCCACTTGTTGCCATCCCATTTTTACACAACGCAGTGGCCATAGGCTCGCGTGTGTACCCGACGGTTTCGTGTTGGCACAGACCGAATTCCCTGGCATTGGGAAGATAACAGGGCTTTCCTTAGACCATACGAAAATCTCGGTGGCTGTTACCTCGACTTAGGTGACGGCTACGTGGATAAGGCGCTCGACAGATTCCAGCAGCTTCTCATGCTAAATCCTGACGATTTTGGTGTATCGGATCTTGTCCGGAAACTCCAATTTTTATCAGGAAAGGAAATAACCGACGATTCAGGTAGTTCATCAGTCCCTCAACCCTGAACCCGCAGCCTATTTATAACTGCCCCCCTTTCAGACCGATCCGGTTTCACACATCTAACGCCTATCCACCTGAACCACTAGTTTTCTGAAATGAGAGCGGGAAGTGTTCTTGTTCTATTCGTGTGCAAAGAGGAGACTCACAATGAGATTTATTCTTGGCGTTCTGTTGGGTTATTACATGCGAGGCAAAAAGCGCTTGCTGATAATTACGCTTACTGTGTACATCGGCCTTATCATCATGTGCTCTGTGGCTCTTCCCGCAATCGCTCTTTCCATGCTTGGGCTTTCTGTGATGCGCGAACGAGCTTCACGACCTCCACAAACATCGGTTCCCGTAGTCGTAGGCGCGAACTACAACACAGCGCAGATCAAATTGCGCGACGCGAATCTCAAGATCCGTGTTCTTGCCACGCGGCATGATCCGCAGTTGGAACCGGGGATTATCATCGCTCAGACCCCTCAAGGCGGCGAGCGTGTAGATTGCGGTACTGTGATCGGAGTGACATTGAGCGCCGAAGATCCGTGGCGTTGATTGAACCAACCCACCTAATGAATAGCACCCTAGTGATCATTTTACCGTCCTGCCTTCTTCCGGCGTTTTCTGCGTCGAATTGGCGTCCGCGTATTGAGTAGATCAGGATGTTTTGTTTCGATCATGTGGGATAAACCCTGATAAGTTCTACCTATCAGAGGGGCAGCGTGAACCACTGAGCCGTTTGTTTGTGCTAATGCCTGTTTGATCGTTTCGTGTTCACATTCCAATAGCCGTTGATCTAAATTAAGCGGCTTCGGTAACAGCACGTCAACCGCTTGGTCTCTGGACATCTCTTTACACAGACTGTCTGCAAGTTTTCCGCCCGCTGCACTTAATCGGGATAGAACATCGCGACTCTGCGAATCTGCCAGCCACTCACGTGCTTGCTGATATGCCGCTTGCAAGGTTTCCGGTGAAAGGGGATCTACTTCCTCGATCATCGTAAGAGCCGCTAATCCAGCTTTGTTAAGGGCATCCGCTTCGTGAGCTACTTCTATCGCTCGCTGTAAGGTGATTTGCGCGCGCGCCGGTTTTCCTAAGCGGGCCTGAGCAATAGCCTTTAGGATAAGTACGTCTGCGAGCCAACATCCGTGCCCGACCTTTTCTATCCATCGCGAAGCAAATGTAACTGCCATAAACGTCAAGCACGTGGTTACGCTCGCTCACGCGCATCGTTGATCAAAGGACTCGCCTTCCATTCCGCTTCGCTCCATTTCAGCCGAGCCAATTAATTAGTTTCCCCCTCTTCGGGCCGATTGTGCCACGAGAGCCCACCCGCACAAGTCTCCGCTTCGCTTCGACTGCTGCACTCCGTTTCGCCCCTTCGGGTGTGCGTTCGGGCACCCACTCTGGGTGCGCTACATGGCAGCCAGACAGCGAAAGACTCTTGTACTCTGCGCCTCTTGTCATGACGACTTCACGCGGGCAAACCGCTCAATCGTCAGACGGCATGAGTTACTGGAGAGCCGGATGATGCGAAAGCATCAAGTCCGGTTCGGAGGGGGGAGTTAGGAAACGTGCTCTTCGGGGCAACGCGCTTGGCTCCTACCCTACTCCGTTGGAAATCAAATTCTTGCACTGGTGCAATGTCAGATGCGTTATGTGGAATAAGACTGTCGGGCGGTGGGCCAGAAAGATCTCATGGACCAGTCGTGATTACTAATAACGTGCCGGAGAATGACGTTCGCAATCACATTACAGAATTGCCGGGAGGTTAACGATGAGCACTATTGAGTGGAACAGGTATCCCTTGATAGCACAGTGCACCAACTCGAAGATTTGGCTGAAAAGTCAAGCAGATTTAAAGCTGGCCCAGAACACGATTGATGCGTACGGGCGGGCGTTGGAAGATTTCTTCCGCGTTTGCGCACAGCTGGTAGTGTCACCCGAAAGGGCCAGGCGTGAGCATGTCGCCGCTTATGTGCAGGATCTTTCACAGCGTCAGAACGCACGAGCCACACAACACCAGGCACCAGTAGGTTTGGCCAATGCGACCTTACAGCAACGCTTAACCGTGGTGCGTCTATTTTTTGATCACTTAGTAGAAGAGGGCATTCGGCCCGATAACCCGTTAGGCCGAGGCCGGTACGTTGCCGGCAAGGGCTTTGGTGGCGCACGAGCGCGCGGACTGATTCCTCGTTACCGCAAACTCCCTTGGATTCCCAACGATGAGGAATGGCGAACCATACTCGTGGCGGCTCGAGACGAACCTTTACGCAACCGCTTGATGTTGGCGCTTGCTTATGATGCGGCACTGCGCCGCGAAGAGTTGTGTTCACTATTGACCAGCGACATAGATCCATCACAGCGGTTGCTGCACATCCGCGCTGAGGTGACTAAGAGCCGGTGTGAGAGAGTCGTTCCTTACTTGCCGGAGACCGGCAAACTGCTCTCATCCTATCTGCGACACCGCAAGTCCCTTAGCCGACATGGCGGAGCACTCTTCCTTTCCGAGTCTAGGCGCAATCATAGTCAGCCCCTCTCGATCTGGAGTTGGTCCAAGATCATTCGCCGCTTGGCAGAACGTACCAAGCTTTCGAGGCTCACAACTCACTCAACCCGCCATCTATGTCTCACAGATCTCGCGCGAGCTGGTTGGGACATACATGAGATTGCTCGTTTCGCCGGTCACCGAAGCATTCAAACGACACTTAACTACATTCACCTCAGCGGCCGTGAACTGGCGGTGAAGCTCGAGGCTAGCATGTCATCGGTCCACGCCTGGCGAGTCCGGATGATTACGGAGGTGGAGCAATGAAACGTAAGCCGCGCTCGCAACTGACCACTGGCGCCAAATGGTACTGGCCGATCGACTTGTCCTGGTACGACCAAACGCGGGTTCTGCTTCCGGCTGAAGAGGAGGCCTTCAACAAGATAGCGAATAGACCGCAGCATCTGAGACGCACCTACATTAACGCGCCCGTTCATCTGAGGTTGTGCCGTCTGGTTACGCCGCTTAGTGACTGCTTCGATGCTTTCGGCGCCTCCAAGATCTCGCGCACGTGTATCAGTTCGATAATCATTCAAGAGATGGTGCGCCGGCGAGTTCCTTTCTGGGGTTGGTCGGAGCAGGAGTGGAAGGAAACTATCTGCGCTGATTCAACCTTATTTCGACAGACATTCAAGCGGGGCGAAGGCTACCGGATGGACCTCATTGCAACCGCTTATCTGTTGCGCGGAATTACCGATTTCATCGGCTTGGGACCGTTTAGCAAGCATGTTTTAGCTGAGAAAGTGTTTGGCTCTGAGCGGTTAAGAGAAGCCTCCCAACCGATTGCTGACCTCCTGCGTTCCTGGGGGCTTGGCACTTCAATGGTGAAGATCCGCTACCCGCGCTTGATTGCCGAACTGCTGCTATTGAATGGGAGCCCACTACTTGCGGATCTGACCTCCGAGATTATGGTCAGGGCACGTGAAGGCAAGATGGATCGCCGTGCCAAAGGTCTCATTAGCACGTTTACGAAGGCGCTGGCTGAGATCAGGAACAGCCCGCTCCTGTTTTTGCGGGTGCAATCCGCAAACACCAAGACCGTCAGCCGCGCGGTTACCTCCGGAGTTCCTCAGGAATGGGCTGAATGGTGTGTTCGCTGGATCGAGAGCAGCACGGCTTCCCGATCACAACGCAATCACGTTTATTACACCGCACTCAAAGTCGGTCGTTGGCTGGCTGACAAACGTCCCGAAGTTCGGAGTCCTGCGCAATGGAGCAGAGAGTTATCCATCGAATGGATAGCTTGCGTGGACGGCCTGACCCTCGGGCAATACACCGATCACGAGTTCAAGAGAAGAAGTAACGTTGGTAAACCGTTGCGGCCAACAGCCAAGCAAAGTCTCATTGGAGATCTGCGCGCATTCTTCAAAGACCTCCAAGAATGGGAACTGATACCGCGAAAGTTTGATCCCCTGAGGACTCTCGCCACCCCTACAGCAATCTCTAGACTGACGGGTCCCGATCCGCGGGTGATTGACGCCGACATGTGGGCCAAACTCCTGCATGCCGGACTCAATGTCACTGCGCAAGATCTCCCTCAGAATGTGTGCGGCAATGAAAGACTGCAACGATTCACCTGGTCCCACTTAGGATGGTCCAGGCACTCGCCACCGTATGGCTTTTTGCCGGCTTGAGAGCAGACGAGGTTCGTCGCTTAAGAGTTGGTTGCATTCGCTGGCAACACAACGACCTGCTAGTAAACCCGACCCTTGAGATTGTTCCGAAAGGTTCGATCTGTCTGTTGGACGTGCCGACGAATAAAACGAGCAGCGCCTTCACAAAGCCAGTTGATCCACTTCTGGGAGAAGCAATTGCTGCTTGGGAAAAGGTTAGACCTCCGCAACCTGTTTTGCTCGATCAGAAAACGGGTGCAATGGTGCATTACCTTTTCAGCTATCGCAGCCACCGTGTCGGCCAGAGTTATCTCAATAGCAGTTTGATCCCGCTTCTGTGCCGCAAGGCCGGCATCCCGGAAGTGGATGCCAGAGGGCGAATCACCAGTCATCGAGCCCGCGCCACTCTGGCAACGCAACTCTACAATGCGAAGCACCCCTTGACCCTGTTCGAACTCCAGGAATGGCTCGGCCATAGCACACCATCAGCCACTCAGCATTATGCGAAGGTAACACCAACGAAGCTGGCCAGGGCTTACGCCGATGCCGATTACTTTCGCACCAACCTTCGAATGATCGATGTGCTGATCGATCGGGAAGCCGTCAAGAGCGGAGCCGCGACAAGAGGCGAGCCCTGGCAGTACTACGATCTGGGCCACGGCTACTGCGCTTACGACTTCTTCGAACAATGCGTCCATCGGATGGCCTGCGCGAAATGCAGCTTCTACCGGCCAAAGGAGGCAATGGAAGAACTGTTGAATGAGGGAAAAGTAAATCTCAGCCGAATGATGCGCGAGATCAAACTAACGGATGAAGAGAAAAGCGCGGTGGAAGATGGAGTTGAAGCGCTTAATAAACTGACTGCTCGCCTGGCAGCTGTTCCATCGCCCGACGGCCAAACGCCGCAGCGGCTTGTGAAGATCGCAGGTTCGAAATCCTCATAGACCACGAAAATAAAATCCTGGGCTATGGAAACTGACGCGCTATGGAAACCGTGGAAAACCAAACTGCCGTTTTCCACCGTTCCCACAGCGCTTGGAAAACTCGCCAAAGAACGTCGAGTTTCCCACAGTTCCCACAGCCCCTGCTGCTAGAGACATAGATGGAAACAAAATCCAAAAACAAAGAACAGAAAGAGCTTGACATTCCACGTAACATGCGCGGACTTGAACCCGGCCCAATCAATACGTTTCCCGGATGGCAAGCACTCGGGCGCACCGTCAAGCGCGGAGAGCGTGCCTTGATCCTGTGTATGCCGATCACTCGCAAGGTGCGCGATGAAGAAGCACAGGGGAGCGAAGGCGAGAACAGCGAACGAACATTTACCAGTTTCATGCACAAGGCCCGCTGGTTCGTTGTCGATCAAACAGTCGGCGAAGAATTCACACCGCCCCGCTTAATGGAATGGGACGCAGAGCGAGCGCTTGTAGCTCTGAACATTGAACAGATCGCCTTCACTCACACGGACGGAAACTGTCAGGGATACGCAAAGAAGCGACAGATTGCGCTCAATCCTGTGGCCCAACTCCCTCACAAAACCATGTTTCATGAAATGGCCCACGTAGTTCTAGGCCACACCACAGAAGCAGACTTCACGGATACAGAGCGAACTCCGAAGAACCTGCGCGAAGTCGAAGCGGAATCAGTCGCTTTGCTGTGCTGCGAAAGCGCTCAACTTAGAAGGCGCCAACTATTGCCGAGGCTATATCCAAAATTGGCTCGGTCCCTCGATTAGCAACGGCGAAGCAATTCCCGAAAAGAGTGCACAGAAGATCTTTCGTGCCGCTGATCAAATCCTCCGATCCGGCAGACAACAAGCCTCCGAATACGAAACGGAACACTGACCGCGAAACGGGCTAGGAAAGCGCTGTCACGCTCGCCTAGCCCCGGCACCAACCTTTCAACCGTCAGGGAGAAAAATCGATGCGACCAAACCATAGCACAAACAAATCCACCATCACCCGCTTTGCATTAGGCCGAACGTTCATCACGCCCGGAGCCGAAGAAGCGCTCCAGATTGCCGGACAAACTGCGATCGAGTTTTTGCGCCGTCACATGTCAGGCGATTGGGGAGAACTGTCAGACGAGGACGTGAAAGAAAACGAGTTTTCACTACGAGAAGTCTGAGACTCTTAAGCGCCTACCAGACCGGAAAGGGCCAGAAGCTTTGGATCATCACCGAAGCAGATCGCAGCGCCACGACGATCCTGCTTCCGTCTGAGTACTAACCGACAAAACAGAAAAGCGCGGCGCGAGTGCCGTTAACACCCGCGCCGCTGCACCGTGACTTTGAAAGTCAGATGCCAGATCAGGCTATATCTATATGCACCGCCAGGACAAATGCGCTCCGTTGCAGCATTGATGAATTAGTAGAAGAACTCGCAGAACGAATAGAGAAGGGAGAGTCATTCGACAATCCCAAACTAACTGAGACTGCCGATCGAGTATTTGGCGGCACGAGAGCGGAAGGCAAATACACAGCCCGCGATGCGTACGATGCGCTCGAAGTTGCCGTTAACAAGTATCTGTTAGAGAAGCACGCGCGAGCGCTTATGCAGATGAACCCGTGTGGCGCGCTTGCATCTGTGTTGCGTCCTCTGTTGAAGCGACTACCGCGCCAGAGTGATCGCACGCTAGAGCAGACCGAACTACAGCAGTTCTCAACCCCACCAACACTCGCTTACGTTGCCGCGCGACTACTTGATCCCAAGCGGAGCGATATTGTCTTAGAGCCCTCCGCGGGAACCGGTAGCCTCGCGATTTGGCCTCATGCAATTGGCGCACGAGTTATCTGCAACGAGACAAGCTCACGGCGAAATTCATTGCTTCGCTGTGTTCTTAATTTCGACACGTTACCGCTCGATGCGGAAATCATCGACGACCTCTTACCTCGCGACATTCAACCAACCGCCGTCCTCATGAATCCGCCGTTCAGCTCCACGAGCGGCAGAGTCACGAAAACGAATTCAATCTATGGAGCGCGACACGTTGCCAGCGCCTTACGACGATTAAAGGATGGCGGGCGATTAGTGGCAATCGTCAGCGAGGCGATGAGCTTTCACCATTCTAGTTTTAGTGAATGGTGGCAACGAATAGCCTGCCTGTGCAACATCCGCGCAAACCTCACGCTCGACGGTAAAGAATACGCGAAATACGGAGCCTCACCCGATATTCAGATCCTCGTCATTGACAAGACTGGCCCAACACCCGGAGCTAACTGGCAGGAACAGTTAAAGCACATCAATTGGGGAACCGCTGCAACGCTCGAGGAAGCCTGGGAAGCGCTCAAACACCTAGTTGAAAGCACGGAGCCAGACGACGACCCCGAAGAACCAAACGGAACTTTGTTTGTGCCTTATGTGCCGACGAAACTGAAAGGCGGAAAACCTCATCCGGCCGTAATCGTTGAATCTGCATCTATGGCGGCAGTCACGCCGCCCGACATTACATATAGACCACACCTCGCGGCTGAGATTATCAGCGATGGCTGGCTGTCTGACATTCAGCTTGAGCGAGTTATCTATGCCGGCCAAAGACACGAACAAAGATTGCCCGATGGATCACGCGCGGGATTCTTTGTTGGCGACGGTACCGGAGTAGGGAAGGGACGCGTACTCGCCGGCATCATTGCAAACAGCTGGAATCAAAACCGCCAGCGCGCGATCTGGCTCTCTGTCAATAATGATTTGCTCGAATCAGCGCGGCGCGATCTCACGGATTTAGGTTTGGCTAACATTCCGTTGGCCCGAATCAATGACTATCTGCCGGCCGGAGAGATCACCTTACCGCACGGAGTGATCTTTAGTTCTTATTCTTCCCTTATTGCCGCAGCGAAGACCGGAGAAAAACGAATAGACCAGATCCAGCGCTGGCTTGGTTCAGATGGCGTTGTCGTTTTCGACGAAGCGCACAAAGCAAAGAATGCTCTGGCTGGCGGCTATGGCGAACCAACACTCACCGGACAAGCAGTGATTGACCTGCAAGACCCTGAGCGAAATCCTGATTATCGCGTTGTCTATTCATCCGCTACCGGAGCCACCGACGTTCGCAATATGGCCTATATGACACGCCTTGGCTTGTGGGGAATTGGTACGAGCTTTCCCGGTGGTTTTCAGGAATTCATGCAGGAGATTGAATCGGGCGGAGTAGGAGCCATGGAAATGGTCAGCCGCGATATGAAAGCGCTCGGTATGTATCTATCCGGCTCGATCTCTTTTGGCGTTTGTCCGCAAAGCGGAAAAGCGGTTGAGTATCGCGAACGCATTCATCGACTCACGCCGCAGCAACGCGACATGTACGACCGCGCCGCGGCAGCCTGGCAAACTGTGCTGCGCAACATTGGCGCGGCCTTGGAAGTTACCAATGGCGGGCCACGTGCGCGAGCTGTCGCACTGAATAAGTTTTGGGGAGATCACCAGCGATTCTTTCGGCAAGTAATTTGTGCTTTCAAGGTGCCAAGTGTGATCGCGGAAACCGAAGCAGCCTTGTCGGAAGGGAACTCAGTTGTGATCTCGCTTGTGGGAACCGGCGAAGCGCGAACCAAAGAGCAAGTAGCCAAAGCAACTGCGAATGGCGGCATGCTTGAGGACTTGGACTTCTCACCGCGCGAAGTGATCGCCGCGATGGTCCATCGCGCTTTCCCAACTACACTTTATCAAGACGTCACAGACCCAGGAACAGGGAAAACGATCCAAGTCCCCGTTAGAGACGCTGCCGGCAATCCAGTACACAGCCAAGAAGCATTGCGAATGAAGCAACAAATAATAGACGGTCTGTCGGCTTTGGAGTTGCCAGAGAATCCGCTTGATCAACTTGTCAATCATTTCGGAGAGCGTAACGTCGCCGAGCTTACCGGACGAACACGCCGCCTGATTAGAGACTCGCAGGGACGTGTGCAGTACAAGAAGCGAGCGCCGGAAGGTGTCGCGATGCACCGGACGAACGTTCACGAAATGCAGCAGTTTCAGTCGGGCAAAAAGCGAATCGCGATAATCAGCGATGCGGCCGCTATGGGGATCTCGCTTCACGCTTCCAATCGCGCGGAGAATCGACAGCGGCGAGTGCATGTCACACTTGAGCTCGGTTGGAGTGCAGACAAACAGATGCAGACGTTTGGACTAACTCATAGAAGCGATCAAGCCGTACCACCTGAGTACGTCCTACTTTCAACCGAATTAGGTGGAGAGAAGCGCTTTAGCTCAACCATTGCACGACGCCTTGGCAGTCTGGGCGCATTGACTAAAGGCGACCGGCGAAGTGCCGATAGCGGCGACCTCGCCAAATACAACTTTGAAACGCAGGAAGGACGCGCGGCTTTATGTCTGATGCTACGGCGTATAGTCGAGAGCGGCAATGTGCCTGGACTCGCTAACCCGCGTCAGACACTGCGCGACATAGGTTTGCTAGTTCGGAACCGCGACGGAGTCGAAGAAGTACGGAAGGACGATCTATACAACGTGCCGCGATTTCTCAATCGCATATTGGCGCTGGACGTTGAGCAGCAGAACGCACTGTTTGACCATTTCGCGGATTTGTTTGATCAAACGGTGCGATACGCCAAAGCCAATGGCACTTTTGATGAAGGAGTCACCGATATAAAGGCGCTCGCGATTAGGATTGCAGAGCCGCCTCGCGTAGTGCATACCGACGAAATCACGCAAGCCCAAACTACTCACTACACATTAGAGATTGACGTGCCCTGTCAGTCCGTGAGCTTCAATGAAGCGGAGCGCGTTAGGAAGCAAAGGAACGGTGCATTCTTTCGTCACCGCAAGAACGGCCACTTTATTCTAGCAGTCGAGTCTGGACTACACACGAACGCCGAGACGGGAAACAGCTATCGGACGTTCGCAGTGTGGAAACCCGAAGCGGCGCGTAGCAGCTACATTCACGACGATGAGCTTAAGGAGAAATACAAGGCTGTTACATCAGCGAGAGTTCGCGACTGGTGGATCGAGAAACATGCGATTGTGCCACCAATTGAAACTCATGCAATTCACATTATCGGCGGAGCGATTATTCCACTGTGGCAGCGATTCAAAACACACGAAGAAGCCAGACTCAGGGTTGTGCGTGTCACCACGGACGACGGTCAGCGCATTGTCGGCATTCGGATCCCGCGAGAGCAGGTTGGCCCGATCGTTAAAGCGCTTGGCGCAGGCCGCGATCTGCGAGAGCCAGAAGAAGTATTTGCTGGCATCTTAAACGAAGGTGAGGAAGTCACGCTCGTGTCGGGCTTGAAGCTCTGCCGTAGGATGCTTCACCGTGAACCGGTCATCGAGTTAATCGGAGTCGATCCGTAACAAATTTGCGGAGATTCGCAGCCTGCGTTTACTCAATGAGCAGATCGATTGGAAGCAGCGATTCTTCGTTCCGACAGACGAGAGCTCGGGCATTAGTGTTATTTCAGCTTTGCTCGATCGCTATCCGATCCTTATATCCAGCGAATCCGATAACGTCGAAGCGGCTAAACCGGAAATAGCCACGGAACGGCGCGCGACACAGGTAGTCGATCTCGGTGAGTGGTTCGTTCCGGTTGAAAGCCTGTCCTCACAGGAACCGGAACCCGTTGAAGAACTCGCGACAGCCCTGTCTGAGCCAGCGGACACTCCAGAATTCATTTTGACTGGCGCAGTAACCAGCTCGCTCTCAATCCCACAATCAGACGCGGGCGAAATGCAATTGGCCTTTGATTTCTAATAGGGCTTTCGAATGGCAACAGCGTTTTCAAACTCAATAGAATCTATTGCGCCTTCGTGCGAGGATGCGATGCAAGAGCCGGCCTCAGTTCAAGCGAGCTCGCGTGTGTTCTCGTCAGATGCAGATTCAGTTGTGTTGATCGGAAGCCGTCTTCTTACCTTCGAAGCAATGCATTTACTGATCTCACTTGACCGCGACTTACGTGAAGCCCGTGCCCAATGGAATCAGGACTGGTTTCGCAGGCTGCTGCGCATTCGACCCAAAGCGGTCTCACGCTTGAGAAGGCGGTGGGCTAAACTCGACCCTCCGCCGGCGATTCCACTTGGTACCTTAAGGAGACGCTATCACGCTAACTTGGCAAAGTACCTCTATCAACCTACCGGAGGTCTAAACGGCTAAGTCTCACTTTAGACGCGGAGCGAACGCAATTATAGACATTCCGATCAGCGTAATCGCGACTCCGACAACATCCCATCTATCGGGCTTCTGTCCATCGATAAACCATAACCAGACGAGCGCAACCGAGACATATACACCACCATACGCAGCGTATGTGCGACCGGCTGCACCGGGATGCAGGGACAGGAGCCGTATGGATCTCCCCAAAAACTGGACAGGTGAATAAGGTGTAAAATCGGCCCCGTAGCGGAGGACCGATGAGCAAACAGCGGAAGCAGTATAGCGCGGCT
>Ga0208338_1000008_pt1 | contig 115385 bp, 118 predicted proteins | sample ForSoiNitrogNN91_FD_187858 | JGI IMG/M metagenome (GOLD analysis project Ga0208338, IMG submission 187858) | Forest soil microbial communities from Browns Valley, California, USA, that are Nitrogen fertilized - NN91 (SPAdes) | ecosystem: Environmental > Terrestrial > Soil > Temperate forest ...
TATTTAGGCGCGTAGCTCAGGGGTAGAGCACTACCTTGACACGGTAGGGGTCTGCGGTTCAAATCCGCACGCGCCTACCATTTTTATTCAGCAAAATCGCAAAATTCGCACACTCTTCGGGCTTGCCGTTGATCCAAAACGATCCCAACGATCCATACTCTCTGCGCGTTGGTAAATTTAGCTTCTAAGTGCCACCCTAACACTCATCCGGACCCATGTGCTGCATCATGATCTTTGTGTCTTCGGGCATGATCATTTCCACAACTCTCTGCTGTGCTTCGCGCTTCGCGCGGATTCTTGCCTGTGAATAAATTTCCAGTGTGGTGCGACTATTGGAGTGCCGCATCAGTTCCTGAACTACCTTCACATTCACCATTCGCAATCAACATCGTGGAATAGGTATGTCGAAATGTGTGCCAGCCGATCCTTCTCGTACTGCCGGCGCGTGCTGTAGCTGGCCGAATTTGTTTCATCACCATGTCAGGATAGAACGGCTTCCTTCCTTTGGACCGCAGGCTGGCAAAGGTCCAATCGTCAGGACCTGCGTAGCAAGTGGTCTCCTTCCACGTCCACAGTTCTGCCGCCACAAATAGAGGCAAGGGAATTGATGTTCTGGAAACAGCAGTCTTACAGCTTCCGACTTTGCCCTGGTAGATCGAGCGTTGGATATCTATCGTAAGGTTGGAAGAGTCGAGGTCACTCCACTTCAAGGCAAATAGTTCGCTGCGACGCAATCCAGTGGTGACGGCTAGTAGCACCATGAGTCGGAAAGGCGACTCGAGTTGTGATAGTAAGTTCTGGATGTCGGGCGGTTCTAAAACTGTGGGAGTGTGTTGTCGAAGCGTGCTCTGGCGAACGAGCTTAATTGGATTCCTTCCTTGTTCGAGCCATTCGTATCGAATCGCATGATTGAACCGCACGCTCATGAGATTGCGAATTTTTGCTTTGCTGGAATTCGCCATGAGTTCGCCGTCTTTGCGACGCAACTGCCTTAACCAAGACTCGACGGCAATAGTGCGTACGTCACGAATGTTGCTCGGACCCCAGCGTGGTCTTATCCACCGCTTGAAAAATACCCGATAGACAATTCGCGTGGAATGTGCGTGCCAATTGGTTTGTTCTGACAGCTCCGTTACCAGATAATGATCGATCAGGTCGCTGACAAAAACTGGTTGCTGGGGTTGCCGGTTGCGATCCTCACTGATGCACGTTCTTAGTCCGTTTATGGCAGCCTGAGCCAGCTCTTCAGTCGGGCAGTCTTCAAGCGTGCTGATCACACGGTTACGACGTATTCGAGAGTGTTTGCGGGCCGAGGAATACTCGAGTATGAGAAGATAAGAGAAGCCGCCAAAATTCCCAATTTGTTCGACATACTCATGAAAAATCAACAAAAGGTATGAGGGTCATTCTTAATGTACTTCCAAGGACATGCCGCAGGATTCCTGAAACCGAAACTTAACCTCTCAATCTCAGAGGTATGGAATATCGAGTCGCACGAACTTTCACAACATGGCGTGGAGGTCCTAAAGCTGCTAGAGGCTCCAGAGTCAGACCTCAAGTCCACATATGAGGACTTGGTGTGGTATAGCCAAGCATTCTGGAGTTCCAACGTGACAATCGCCACCGCACGTGTGCAGACGATCACGACAGGCAAATTCATCAACTGTGCTAACTGCTCGCGTTTCGTCTATTGTCTGCCATCATCTTCACTCCAGCGTCGATCTGCTCCGCTCTTTCTGAGCAAACAATCGAACTATAGACTCATGATGTGGCAAGATGTAAGAAGCGTCAGCGCGACATAGAGTGCGTACGCCAATTCGCGGTGAAGGAAGCGAGGGATTTATGCCGGCACTTGGCTCGCACCTGGGCAAAGCCGGACGGAGGTTGCGAGTGCAGACCCACGACCGAAACAGGGAGAGCTTGGTGCACGGCTTGTCGGTGATGAGGTCTCGCCTCGACGGCTATGGTTGTTTTGCGACTGTCCGGTTTCCGAAAGGCAGTGCAATAGCCGAATACGCTGGCGAAAGAATTAGTTGTAGAGAGGCCATGCACCGAATGGGGGGACCCGGAGGGAAACGCATTAGTGAACTGGACGCGGACTGTTACATCGACGGAAGCGTCAACGGCAACGATACGCAATACATCAACCATTCCTGCGAACCTAATGCCGACGCCTTCATTACTGACGGATTCATGATCCTGGTTGCATTACAGGAGATCCTACCTGGAGAAGAGATAACAGTGGACTACTTAAACTCTTTCGAAGAAGACCGTTCAGTCTGTGACTGTCGCACCGCTTCGTGTCGTCAAAGAACTCATCAGAAGCTGCGTAAGGAGCCTGGGCCATAGGCACGAAATCGCTTAAGGAAAAGTGGATTCCCAAATCGCTGTTGTGCTTGCGAGCCGGCTACACCGGACAGGACCTCATCTCAGACTTGATTGCGGGAGTGACCGTCGGGTTAGTCGCGCTCCCGCTAGCTATGGCATTTGGAATCGCGTCTGGCGTCACCCCGCAAGCGGGGATTTACACGGCCGTTGTCGCCGGCTTTCTCATATCTGCTTTGGGCGGTTCGCGCCTTCAGATAGGTGGACCGACCGGGGCGTTCGTCGTGATCGTTGCGGGAATCATTGCGGCCCACGGTTTTTCCGGCCTTCTGATGGTTACCCTAATGGCCGGAGCGATCCTCATCCTCATGGCGGTGACTGGTTTGGGGACGGCAGTGAAATATATTCCCCGCCCGGTCACTATCGGCTTCACGAACGGCATTGCCGTCCTCATTGCTTCGACACAGATCAAAGATTTCCTGGGCCTTGATACCGGCGCTATACCAAGCGAATTCCTATTTCGCATCAGGCTCCTGGCGAATAGCCTCGGCAGCGTTCGCTGGCAGACAGTGTTGATTGCCATCAGTTCGCTGCTGATTATTCTGCTGCTGCCAAAACTAACTAAGCGCGTCCCCGGATCAATAGTGGCCCTGGTTGTAGCTACGGTAGCAGTGGCCGTTTTTGGTCTTCCAGTGGAAACCATTGGCAGCCAGTTCGGCGGCATCCCGACTGGGTTGCCCCACATTTCCTGGCCACACGTTCAAGCCGAGTTGATCGTTCCACTGCTGCCCGCGGCCGTCACCGTAGCAATGTTGGCGGCCATTGAGAGCCTTCTATCTGCGGTAGTCGCCGACGGCATGAGCAACGATAGACACAACTCCAACGTGGAACTACTTGCGCAGGGCATTGCCAACCTCACCGTCCCTTTCGTTGGAGGTATACCAGCCACCGGCGCGATCGCGCGCACCGCAACCAACATCCGGTCCGGCGCACGCACGCCTGTCTCGGGAATCGTCCACGCACTGACGCTGCTTGTTATTCTACTGGTCGCCGCGCCACTCGCGCGTTTCATTCCGCTGGCCACACTGGCAGCGATCCTTTTCGTGGTGGCCTACAACATGAGTGAGTGGCGCGAAGTAAAAACAATCCTCAAGCTATCGAAAGCGGACATAATTGTATGGGTGATGACCTTCGCCCTTACTGTGCTGGCCGACCTGACTGTTGCGGTCGAGATCGGTATGCTTTTCGCCGCGTTGCTTTACATTTATCGAGTCTCGCAAACGACCACCGTAGCCCCGGTGACCGAGGACTACATTGAGGACGGGCGTCCGCACATTTTGCAGGACAAGCTTTTGCCTCCCTACGTCCTGGTGCTGCGCATACATGGCCCGTTTTTGTTCGGGGCCACAGAGAAGCTGTCCGAGGCAACAGTCGATGTAGACTCTCTTCCGCCCGTAGTGATCTTACGCCTCAGAAACATGACCGCGATCGATGCTACGGGCCTGCACGAGTTGGAGAGGCTCAGTGAGCGATTGCGCGCTACGGGCCGAACGCTCCTGTTGTGTGGCGCCCGGAGTCAACCAGAAGAGTTGTTAAGACAGTCGACATTTCTCCAGTATCTCGGCGAAGAGAATATGCTTCCGCACGTCGAAGCGGCCCTATCGCGCGCCCGCGAAGTCTTCGAGGGACGGGCTGCTAATCCACCCGTCGCAAGGTGATCTAGCACACATAGTTTGAACTGGCGCTTCTCATTTGCCCGTTACTTTCTTGCCATGCGGTCGTACAGTTCGTTGAAAGTCCCTTCGTTTCTCTGCCGCACAAAATATCTTTAGTAGCGCAGCTCTCTTGAAAAAGCTTGCACAATCGTCACGAGCGTCGGAGTCATAGTCTGTATCAAATCTATTGATCAAGAACAGCTTCCGGCCCATGAAATCGCTTCACTCACCACGCACTCTACTCTTAAGAGAAAAGCAAGAATTCCCGGCGCAGATGTTCACCGTAATGTGCTACTTTGTTTCCGAACCCCTCGGCTGAAGAACCCAAGAATCTCTCAACCCATACGTTCGTTTTGGCAGCAATCCTACGCAGAAGGTCAGCAATATGATGCGAAAGTCAAAAGGGGTAAAGGCGGTAGCGTTCGGTGGGGGTGTGATAGCGTTGGTCATGTTGACTCTGTATGTGCCGTCGCTGTCAATTCAACGATTCACGGCGCGGGCGCAGACCACCACGCTGCCGGAAACAATTGTGCTCGCCGAAAAAGCCGCGTTAGGTAAAGTGACCTTTAGCCATTCGAATCACATTACGAAGAATTACAACATCCTTCCAGTTTCTGGAGTACAACGCTGAAACACCTGCCAGTGTCGGTGATCAGATGCAACTGGAGAAAATTCTTTTCCAGTTACCGGCGGTGAAAGAGTTTCTCGAAGCCAATGCTCATTGGCTGCCTCAGCCGCATCGGGCGCTGCTAATGTCTTTGTTAAAAGCGTATCGCGAGTGGGGCGGAGAAGAGGACAAGCCGCGCATCGCAATCGTCGATTGGGAAGGTGTGCCGACCAGTAGTGAATTTCGAATCCTGAAAGACTATTTTGTTGCCCAGGGCTTGTTACATTCCAGCTCGGCGTGCGACGAAGGTCGAGCCATTGGTAGCGCTGCGGTACGAATGAGCAGAACGCGTCGCCAAATAGGATCTGTGGAACTGCGACTTCTGTCCACATAACCTATCCCTGAGTTTATTGGAACTCGAGCACAAGTCCTATTCTGGGCGCACATGATTACAATCCATCTGTCGGATACATACTGCGTTTTCGACTTCGCAAATTGATTTGGCCCGCCGGATCGCTGGAGTAGCAACGGCATCATGCTTGCCTAAGCAATAAATGCTTTACCAGACATTTATCCCACTCGCTACATTCCGGAATAAATCCGAATGCGACTCTCACGGAAAGAAGGACCAATAATGCTCAGGAAATGTTCGTCATGGCTACTTGCAGTTCTGTTCTTGATGGTGCCTGTCACTCGCGTGGCTGCCCAACCCTCACAGGTGACTGCCAATCAAGCGAAGATCGAGGTAGCGAAGCTGGGCCTTGGAGAAAAGGCGCGCGCCACAATCACGCTTAAGAATGGTACCAAGATTAAAGGTTACGTCTCGCGCGCCGATGAAAACGATTTTGTCATTCGCGATCGTAAGACCGATACACCAACAACGATTAATTATGCTGATGTCGCGAAGGTTCAGAAGAATCGTGGCCATTCAACTGCGCGAAATCTGGGGATTGGGATCGGCATCGGCGCCGGCGCATTGTTGGCGATAATCCTGATCACGATTGCGCATTTGGATTAAAGTACAGGCGCAAAGCAAACGTGTGGGAAATGCTTGTTCCAGGCATTCGAAGGCAGCTCGTGAACGTTTCTGACGCGGTGAAATTTTGCCGGAAGATGCGGGTAGTTGAAACAAAAAGCGTCCCATACGGGAATCGATCGATGACGGCGCGCCCATATTGCCAATTTTGAGAATCATCGAAGGCGTATCGTGCAGGGAATGCAGGCATGGGAAAGAAACCAACTGCTTAGCTGCAATATCGTAAAACAGCGCTGCGTTGTGTTTCTTAGTTGTTTGGTTTGGGGCAAAGGACAAGCCTCTTCGTTTGGGCCATTTCCAACGCAACGGTTTGTAGGACGCTGCTCGTGAGAAGCCTCGCGGCGTTTGGAAAAACCCCAGTTTCTTCCTCTTCGATGTGCTGGGCGTACGTATCCCGCAGGGAATGAAGCAACGAGGTGGGGCAGGTAAACTCGTCGGCAGTTTAGACCGGCGCGATCAGGGACGTTCTTCTAAGCGCGGATCATTATCAAGAGCATCTTAAAATCTGTTGTGGCCCTAATCGCGTGGGCGCGATTTGCCGGTAAGGTAATTATCTCGCCCGCCCGGACCTGAAACTTTTGCAAGGCTGGGTCGGCGTCTGTTCCACCCTCAACGGCGCCATGCGCGACAGGACGTTCGACCCGCGCAATCCCGATCTCGGCTTCGCCTTCAATGACGTGGACCAGCGCATCGAAAGGTGCTGTATGCTCGCTTAGACCCTCATCCTTGCTGAAGGCGAATAGGGTCACCGTGCCACCTTTGTTCTTGAGGATCACGCGGCTTACTACGGACGCAGCTTGATACTGCAACATGCCGCTCAATTGCTTAACGACTTCGATTTGTCCATTGCTCATATTAAGTTGCCGTACTTGCTTTTCATTCCTTGATCGCCGTGATTGCAACCGCACCAAGACTCTTGCGATTACGCCGAAAAACCCTTCTCATTCCCAGTACTCGCTCGCGCGACTCAGAGGCTGACATAATTGCCACTTTGAAGCCGTATTTCAAGGCGGGGCTTTTTTCCTGCATGTCAGTTGTGACTCAAGTCATCGAGTTTCGGATCGCGCGCTGATAGGTTGAGAACCTCTGTGCTTCAATGCGAACATCGGAAGTAGTGACGCAGCAAGCGACTAACATTAGAGCAGTAGCTCTGCCAGCGGAACACGGCGGTTGGGCACTGATCATCGAGCCCATTGCACTGGGGCTGCTGGTGGCGCCATCTATTACCGGATTGTTTATCGGCGCGGAAGCGCTTGCCTCTTTCTCGCGCGACACCCACTAAAACTCGCCGTCGGCTATCGCTTCGGATGGTGAGAAGTTGACGGTTGCAAAATTTCGCAAATGTGGAACTCAAGATGCGGAGTTTTGCGCAACTGCGAACGGTCGTGGGAAAGGTAATCGCCTAAAAGGGACTGTTAGAGACTGGCCCAACGGTTGCGATGATCCGCGACGTGACGGGAACCGAAAGACCAAAGGAGAACCCTAGCAACGAAGTATTTGAACGCCAGGCGCAGCTTTGTAAGGCATTCGCTCATCCCTCTCGATTACAGATTCTGGATTTACTTGGAAACGGCGAGTTGGGAGTTTCGACCTTGCAGGGAGCGGTGGGTGTTTCTAAACGCGCATCTCTCAGCATCTGACGATCTTGAAGTCAGCCGGTGTCCTCTCAACTCGGCGCAATGGCAAACAGGTGATGTGCTCGCTGGCTATTCCGGAAGTGAAACAGGCCTGCCAATCGATCCGCAAAGTGCTTGAGCGCATCTCGCGGAGAGCAGCCGTTTGATCGAATAAACCGCAACCGTTAAGGATCAGACTAGACCATGAAAACGATCATAGAACCCTTCAGAGTCAAAGTAGTTGAACCGATCAAAATGACGACCCGCGCCGAGCGCGAAGCCTACCTCAAAGAAGCCGCCTACAATCTGTTTCTGCTAAAAGCCGAGAACGTCATAATCGATTTGCTGACAGACAGCGGTACAGCGGCGATGAGCGCGGCTCAGTGGTCGGCACTAATGGGTGGCGACGAATCTTACGCAGGCAGCACAAGCTTTTATCATTTCGAACAGACGGTGCGCGACATCTTCGGATTCAAAAACGTGATCCCGATGCACCAGGGCCGTGCTGCTGAACGCATCCTCTTTTCGATCATGTGCAGGAAAGGGAGTATCGTTCCCAATAACACCAACTTCGATACCACCCGAGCTAATATTGAATATCTGGGAGCTGAAGCTATCGATCTACCCATTCCGGAGTTTTATCAACCAGCCGCAAATCATCCGTTCAAGGGCAACATGGACACTGAAGCCCTCTCGCGATTCATCGAGCAAACCGGCCCGGCCAGGATTCCGCTGGTGATGCTGACCGTGACGAACAATTCCGGCGGCGGGCAGCCGGTGTCGATGGCGAACATCTGCGAAGTCAAAGCGATCTGTTCGAGGTACGGGCTCCCACTCTATCTGGATGCCTGTCGCTTTGCTGAAAACGCTTATTTCATCAAGTTGCGTGAAGAGGGCTATGCCGACAAGTCTGTTAAGGAGATAGCACGCGAGATGTTTTCGTATGCTGATGGCTGCACGATGTCGGCAAAGAAAGACGGTCTGGCAAACATCGGCGGTTTTCTTTGCACTAATGATGATCAGTTAGCGCAACAGGAAAAAGACCTACTCATTCTCACTGAGGGGTTCCCTACGTATGGCGGTTTGGCAGGTCGCGATCTTGAGGCTATCGCAGTGGGTCTCGAAGAGGTCCTTCACGAAGATTACCTGCAATACCGCTTCGCTTCGATTCGTTATTTTGGGGAACACCTCGCGGACGCTGGTGTTCCGATTGTGCAGCCACCGGGCGGCCACGCGATTTACATCGATGCTCACGCGATGCTGCCGCACATTCCCACAACTCAGGATCCGGGACAAGCGTTAGCCGTCGAGCTATACAGAGAGGCTGGTATTCGTTGCTGCGAGATAGGTTCGGTGATGCACGCCGCGGAGCATACCGATAACGGTGAAGAAACGTCCTCAAGCCTGGAATTGGTCCGGTTGGCAATTCCACACCGAGTTTATACGCAGAGTCACATTGATTATGTAATTGAGGCGATTTTGAAGGTGTATGAACGGCGCGACTCGATCGGCGGTTATCACATCATTAGCGCGCCGGCATTTTTACGACATTTCACCGCGCGTTTTGAACCGGTTGAAGGACTCGCTGTTATCAGCAGTTTAAGGAGCAATCATGGAAGAGAACTATTACTACACAACTGAAGTGCAATGGACTGGAGAGCGGCACGGCAACTTGAGCGCTCCGGTGCTGCCGAGTTTGAAAGTCGACGCACCGCCTGAATTCAAAGGCCATGAAGGTGTCTGGACACCTGAGCATCTTTTAGTAGCATCAGTGAACTCGTGTTTCATGACGACGTTTTTGGCTATTGCTGAGAATTCGAAACTGGACTTTGTCAGTTTCAGCGCTGATGCCAAAGGAAAACTTGAGAAGCTCGCCGGGCAAGGTTTTGTAATGACGGAGATTACATTACGGCCGAAGCTTACTCTAAGCAATGCCCGCGATGCTGAGCGCGCTTGCCGAATACTTGGCAAGGCTGAGAAGAATTGTCTTATTTCTAATTCGATCAAAGCAAAGACTAAGCTCGAGCCGCAAATCGAATTCACCACCTCATCCTGAATGATATCCGAGGATGAGGAATGGTAGGCTAAACCATCGTGACTGTTTACGTCACGACCGTGTGGTCAAGCGGATGGTCACGAAAGTTGATTCTGATTAGCATCTTCAATAAAGTGACAAATCAATGAAGACGCGGCTCGCATCCTTATTCCTCGTGCTCATGCTCGCAGGCAGTGTGTTTGCCGGTGTGCCTCAGGATCTCAGCCAGGGTGAATGCGGCATGGACGAGATGATGGGGATGGACTGCTGCAAAGCGGCACTCATGCAGAAGGTGACCCCTCAGGTCGCTGACGCGAAACTGTGTTGTGCACTTTACTGTACTCAGAACGGAACGACCTCACCACCAAGTGGTATCCGCCTTACGCCGGCTTCGCCCGTGCTCCCACCAACACATCCGGCGATAACGGCAGCATTGCGACAACCCGGTTTGGTATTTCATCGTATCGATCGTATCCACGGCCCTCCTGATTCTGGGCCCGCCTATCTTCGTAATCTCGCTCTTCTCATCTGATTCCTATAAGCCCGTAGTCTGTCTTCTGTCGACTAGTCACTCTCGTGGCTATCAAACGGATAGCGCAGGCGTGTATCGCATCCACGAGTTCCGATTCAAGCGCCTGACGCCGGCGCTGCCGAACCATACGAAACGGAGGAGACCATGAAGAAGTTTGCGATTCTCTTAATTGTAGTTGCCGCGATAACGGTGTTAGCAGCTTGTAGGTTGAAGACGGAAAGCACCGTCTCCACGGGAACCGCTATCAAGACCGTCACGGTGGACAGTTTGACCGCTACGCTTTCCAGCAGCACGGGTCAACTTAAAAAGGGTGATCAGGAAGTAATACTTTCTTTTACCGATTCATCAGGTAAGCCGGTTGATGTTGGAGCGGTGTCACTTAATTTTCACATGCCGCAGATGGCCGGCATGGCCGCTATGAACGATGGGACAACTTTCACCACCACAGGTACGCCGGGTGTCTATCGCGGCAAGGTGAATATCGAAGTTGCCGGTGAGTGGCAGGCGCAGCTCGCTTATGAAGGCGCAGCAGGAAAAGGCAAAACTACTTTCAGTGTGACGGCCCAATGATTCATCGACTCATTGAACTGAGCCTGCGCAATCGCGGTCTGGTAATCGCTCTTTATCTTGGATTGGCAGGATGGGGTTATTGGGCATTGTTACGCACGCCTATCGACGCCATCCCGGACCTCTCTGAGAATCAGGTAATCGTCTTCACTGACTGGACCGGACGTTCGCCACAGGAAGTCGAAGATCAAGTCACATATCCGCTGGTGACGAACCTGCAAGGGCTGCCGGGTGTGCGCGTAGTTCGTGCGAGTTCGGCGTTTGGCTTCTCGATGATCAATGTGATCTTCCAAGACAACGTCGATCTTTATTGGGCGCGCACACGTGTCTTAGAACGTTTGAATCTCGTCACGGCGCAATTGCCACAAGGCGTGACTCCGACACTTGGTCCGGACGCGACGGGCGTCGGTCAGATTTTCTGGTACACCCTTGAAAGTGATCAGTTGAACTTGCGCGATCTTCGCAGCTTGCAGGATTGGTTCGTACGTTATCAATTAAACTCGGTTCCCGGTGTTGCAGAGGTTGCCAGTGTAGGCGGCTTCGTTCAGCAATATCAGATCGATGTCGATCCAAACAAACTGCGCTCGTATGCGTTGCCGCTGTCGATGGTAGTCGAAGCTGTCGAACGATCGAACAACAATGTCGGCGGTAACGTCGTTGAGCAATCAGGCCAGTGGTCTGTCGTGCGCGGCATCGGTTTAATTCAATCAGTGGCGGACGTCGAGAATATCGTTCTCACCGCGCATAGCGGAATCCCGATTTACGTAAAGAACGTCGCCGAGGTAAAGCTGGGCAATGCGTTTCGGGTTGGCGCACTCGACAAGAATGGCAGGGAAGCAGTTGGTGGCGTCGTTATTGCGCGCTACGGTGTAAACACACTGGCGGTTATAGACGCCGTCAAGCAAAAGATCGCAGCCATACAAAGCGGTCTACCGCAAGGTGTGCAGGTAGTTCCTTTCTACGATCGAACTCAGTTAATCAATCGGGCTACGCACACGCTCAAGCGGGCGCTCATCGAAGAACTGATCCTCGTAACCTTGGCCCACATCATCTTCCTGGCTCACTTCCGTTCAATTTTGATTGTGACAATGCCATTGCCGCTCGCCGTATTGCTGGCATTTCTGTTCATGTACTACATGGGTATCAGCTCGAATTTGATGTCGCTGTCGGGTATTGCCATCGCGATCGGAGTCCTGGTCGATGCCGGAATTGTCGTAACCGAGAATGCCTTTCGCTTCCTTGAGCAACGCAAGATCGATCCGAAGAACCGGCCGCTCGTCTGGCAAACGGTGTTGGACTCCACCCGCTTGGTGGGCCGCCCAATCTTCTTTTCGATGGTGATCATTATCCTCGCGTTCATTCCAGTCTTTTCGCTCACGGGCGAAGAAGGAAAACTCTTTCATCCCCTGGCCTTCACGAAAACGTTCGCGATGGTCGGCGCGACAATTGTCGCGGTCACGCTTGTTCCGGTTCTGTGTACCTTGTTGCTGCGCGGAAAGTTCCATGCTGAAAAAGCAAATCCGGTCATGCGGGCCTTGCACTTCATTTATCGCCCCGTGCTCCGATTCGCACTGAATCATCGCGTGTTGACAGTCGCCTTTGCTGTTCTGCTTTTTAGTGGCGCGCTCTTTCTGTCCACTCGCATTGGCAAGGAATTCATGCCGCCCCTCAATGAAGGGGATTTGATGTTTATGCCGGTAACTGATCCGGCTATTTCAATCGATGAAGCAATTAAGATCACGGCTCGACAGGATGAAATCCTTAAGAGTGTTCCGGAAGTTGAGTGGGCAGTTGGCAAAGCTGGTCGCGCTGAGACTTCGACAGATCCGTCACCGACCAACATGACGGAAACTGTTGTGCATTTGAAGCCGGTGGAGCAGTGGCGCGCAGTTATGACGCGCGAGTCGCTGATCGCAGAGCTGGACGAAAAATTGCGAATGCCGGGAGTGACAAACATCTGGACACAGCCGATCAAGAACCGTATTGACATGCTCTCGACCGGTATTCGCTCGCAAGTTGGAATAAAGCTCTTTGGTAATGACCTAAAGACCCTCGAGGAGTTTTCTCGCCGCATCGCGCAAGTTGTTCAAACTGTACCGGGTGCAAAGGACGTCTATTCGGAACAGATCAGTGGTGCGCCTTACATCGACATACACATCGACCGCGTTGCGGCAGCGCGATACGGCATCAACGAGCGAGTGATTAATGATGCTATCGAAAAAGGTATTGGCGAAACAAATCTGTCGGTAACTATCGAAGGACGGAGACGCTTTCCCATAAGAGTGCGCTACGCGCCGGAGTTTCGCGGCAGCGTGCAAGCGCTCAACCAGATTCCGATCACCTCATCAACCGGCGCACCGATTCCGCTCTCGCAGCTCGCTGACATTACGGAAGTCCAAGGCCCCACAATGATCTCCAGTGAACACGGCCTGTTACGCGGCACAGTCTTATTGAATGTCCGTGGTCGCGATGTCGGCAGCTTTGTTGATGAAGCGAAGAGCGCAATTACGCGTCAAATACAAATGCCTGCCGGTTACTACATCGAGTGGAGCGGCGAGTATGAAAACCAACAACGAGCCCGCGGCCGGCTGCTGCTGGTTGTGCCTATCGTTTTGATAGTGATCTTCGCGCTTCTCTACATCACTTACCACTCAGCGCTCGAAGCTGCGCACGTGTTGATGGCAGTGCCTTTCGCACTGACGGGTGGCATCTATCTGCTTTGGCTCCTGGGCTACAACTTTTCCGTGGCTGTTTGGGTGGGATTCATCGCCCTCTTTGGAACGGCAGTGCAAACCGCGGTCGTTATGGTGATTTATTTGGAAGAGGCCGTCGAGCGGAAGCGTAAGGAAGTGGGCCAACTGACTCGTGCGTCTCTTTTGGAAGCAGTGACTGAAGGCGCACTGCTGCGCTTGCGACCAAAGGTCATGACAGTATCAACGGTGGTCGCATCGCTGCTGCCGATCATGTGGAGCACAAGTGCAGGAGCGGAGGTGATGAAGCCTTTGGCCACGCCGGTCCTCGGCGGGATGCTTTCCAGTTTGCTTCACGTACTAATTGTGACTCCAGTCATCTTCTTTTGGCTGCGAGAAAGAGAACTAAAGAAAGAGCAGCGTCGCAATAGTAACGCGCTGGCACGAGTTGTAGCGATTCTCGTGATCGCCGTGTTGTTAGTTCCATCTGCGAACGTGTCAGCGCAAGTCAATCCCGCGTCTCGATCGATCAACACGCAGTCCGAACTATCGCGGTATCTCGATCAGACGGATGGCATGACGGTTGATGAGGCCGTTACCTTTGCATTAACGCACAACGCAGAACTTGAAGCGGCGCGGAAAGAGATCGACGCCGCCAGGGCAATGGTCAAGCAGACACGACTGCGAGCGAATCCACGCCTGGAAATCGAAAGCACGCGTCAGATTCCTCCAGGTAAAGACAACAGCGTGATGGCAGGCGCCATGCTGCCGCTGGAACTGGGAGGCCGTCGTATAGCGCGCATTGCGGTTAGCGAGCGCGAAGTCGAAGTCCGTGAGCGTGAAGTAGCAAACCGCGAACGTTTGCTTGCCGGCGAGATCCGAATGAAGTTTGGAGAAGCTTTGGCTCAAGCACTGAAGCTTTCCTTCACCGATGAATTAGTTGAAGCAAATCAGCAGAGTTTCAATCTGATTGCGGCCAGAGTTACGGAGGGAGCGAGCCCTCCGCTTGAACAGAACATTGCGTTAGTAGAGCTGAATCGCTTGAAGTCGATGCGCGAGAGTGCGGCAGCGAAAGTCGAAGTTGCTTTGCTGGAGTTACGGAACTTGATAGGGATGCCTCCGGAACAACGGCTGCGCCTAAAGGGCGACCTCGATCATCTGATCGATCAACTGCCCCCAACGTCGGAAGCAACCGAGCGAGCCTTGCGCGATCGCCCCGATATACAAGCTTTTCGCGCTAATGAAAACCTCGCCGCCGCACGGATTGAACAAGCACGGACCGAGGGACGTCTGGATGCAAGTGTTACTGCCGGTTATGAACGAATGAATTCAAGTTTTCCTGTATTCGGCGTTGATGAACGGGGCGCTTTGCAGCCCGTGCAGGATGTTTTTCACTTTTTGAAGTTTGGCGTTTCGCTCGATTTGCCCGTGCGCAACAAAAACCAGGGCGCAATCGAAGCGGCGGTAGCCGAATCGGCAGCCGCAAAATCTCGCCGTGAATTCGCAGAACTCACAATTCGCCGCGAGGTTGCCTCAGCGTACGCGCAATACAATCGTGCTGTGCGAGCAGAAGAGATCTTTCGTGTGGGTGCGCGCGATCCCGCCAGGGCAAATCTCGACGTAGTGAGACAAACATACGAACTTGGTTCCAGAACGTTGTTGGATTTCATTAGCGAGCAGCGCCGCTTCATTGAACTGGAGAACGATTTTATTGATGCGCAACTTGCTCTTTACAACGCGCGAGTAGAAATCGCGCGCGCCACTGCTTCAGCGGAGTTGATAAAACGATGAGCGAAGAACCTAAACGGTCGAGGGGGGCCGGCATACGGAAACCGGCATTATTAGTGATTGTAGCGCTGGTCGGGATCGCTGCCGTAGCAATAGTTGCCATATTTTTATTACGGCAAGGACAAGGCGGAAAACCCGTGCCGGCGCCACGTACCGTTTCGTTTGAGGCATCACCTGGGCCGGCGTCGGGCATGACAAGCGATCAGAAGCTTACGCTCACACCTGAGCAAGTGCGATCCGGCGGATTGAAGATTGAAACCGTAGGCGAGCGGCCAACATCTGATGCCTCGGGACAACTGACCACGGGCACCGTCCAGGCAAACATTTACAAAGAGACTCCGGTGGTGTCACTGGTTGGCGGCATCGTGCGCAACGTCAGTGGCGAACTGGGCCAGACCGTAAGGCGTGGACAACGAGTTGCCGTGGTCTTCAGTAATGAACTTGCCGAGGCTCAATCGCGATACCTGACAGCGACCGCAGCGCTCGACGAGCATCACCGCCACCATTTGCGCACCACGAAGCTGGTAGAGATCGGAGCCGCGAGTCGTCAGGATTTAGAGACGGCTACATCGGCATACCGAGAAGCGGAATCCAATGTGGCTAATCTAAGACAGAAATTAATGCTATTGGGAATGTCGTCTCAGCGGATTGATTCGCTGCAATCAACCTCACAGGTTAGCTCTGAAGTAGCTGTGTCGTCGCCATCGTCGGGTACGATCACAAGTCGAACCGTGAATCCCGGCGAAGTCATCGAAGCAAATAAGGAGTTATTACGAGTGACCGATCTTTCGACTGTGTGGGTTGTAGGTCAGGTCTACGAAAAGGATCTGGCTACAGTCCGCGTCGGCAGCGGCGCCAACATAACTTCCGATGCATATCCTGGTCGCGTGTTCCGCGGTCGCGTCTCATACGTTGATCCCAAAATAGATACGGCCACGCGCACAGCACAAGTCCGAATCGAGCTCACCAATCCTGGACAGATCTTCAAGATAGGGATGTATGTCAACGTTGCCTTTGGCGCCTTGGGTGTTGCTGAGAAGACAACAGCCGTCGTTCCCAAAGACGGGGTGCAAACGATTCGTAGTCAGCAATTCGTTTTCGTTGCGACGGATAATCCAAATGAATTCGTCCTGCGCACAGTTCGCTTAGGGCCGGAAACCAATGGCTTTTATTCCGTGTTGGAAGGACTGAACACCGGCGATCGGATTATCACTACAGGCAGCTTTCTCCTCCGCGCCGAGTGGCTGAAACAACATCCCGTTCAGTGATGTTGAAAATCAGGAACGCCATAGGCTTGCCTCATTGGTTGATGAACGGGCAAGCCATGAGGCAAGTGCTATCCATGCCGCGAAGTTCCGTTGAATTACAATAGATGGCTTCTCTTTCACGGCGGCGACACGGGTTCGATTCCCGTACGGGACGCCAAGATCTCAATCGCCACTGCCAAACTCGATCGTGTACTTCGATTTGTCGTCTGGCGCGAAGGTTCTGTCATCGGCGCCTTGAAACTTAACTTAATTGCCAGGAGGTACCGCTAAGCGGGTTTCCACCGCTCGACTTCTGCCCACCTGCAACGTCGGTGTTGAACTTAATGCGGCAGAAGTAGCGACAGTCGCTAACTAACATCACTCCGATTGTATTTTGTTTCATTGGTGTTTATATGGACCAGCGGAACGCCAGCCTCGAAACAAAAAATGCTACAGCGGCAATAGTGAAGTTCGGTTTGTTACCTCCTGACGCCGTGGGCCAGCTCGTGGCGAAAAATAATCCAACTCGTAATTAATTGAATAGTAGCCACAAACTTGCGGAAGAGCTCGTCGGAACTCAACCGAAACTTACTCCGTACATATCTATGCATCTAGTCTGCGTTCCTCTCCAGGAGGTTTAGTTAACGGCTCTCAGATAAGGCTTGCCGTCATGCTTCTCTTCGTTGGCGGAGCGCTCACGATTGCGATCGCCGTTACCGGTTGGTCAATATTCCGCGAATACAGCTTTCCGTTAGCTACGTGGTTGCTCGCGTTGGCGATCGCAAAATTCGCGTTGCAATGTGTGGAGAACGCGGCGTGGATGTCGCTGTTCACATTCAGCCAGGAATATGCAAAGGCAAATGCCGGCGATGCGAGTCTCTTCCATGTGACCGGTATCGCACTGCGAATGATTTGGAAGTGGGCTCACTACACGCATCTGCTGATCATGGTGAGTTGGATGTTTATGCTTGGCGTAATGCTTTGGCGTACCGCTGTCGTGCCGCGAGCACTGGCGATGTTATTGCCGCTGGGCTCGTTGCTTCAGATTATCGGTATCACCTTGCCACAGTTCATTCCGTATCCGAGTCCTCCACTGATGTTGATGGGTTTGCCGCTCGGATTCATCTACCTCGCTCTGGCTGTGTGGTTGATCGGAAGGGGATTTAGTGGTCAGCCGAAGTCATTTGCGACGTGACCCAGGAACTCGTAGCAGCTCAGCAAATACTTCTTTCGCTGATTGGTCTCACTAATAAGAGGAACTCTTGCCCCTGAGGATTCAAACATGAATGTTCAGCGGTACGCCAAAGTTGCAGGAGTGTTATTACTAATTTCCGTCGTGGCCGGCGGATTTGGTGAAGCTTACGCTCCGTCAAAGCTCATCGTGGCTGGCGATGCTGCTGCAACTGTTGCAAACATCAAAAGTTTTGAGTTCATTTACCGGCTAGGGTTCGCAGCCTTCTTGATTGAGTCGTTTGCCGACATCACTCTTGCGCTGATCTTCTACGCATTGTTGAAACCGGTAAGCAGAGAGCTGTCGTTGCTCGCCGCATTCTTCGGTCTGATGGGTACGGCCCTGTTTGCGTTCGCAGAGCTGTTCTATCTTGCGCCGACGTTGTTCATGACGATTGGTCCTTTGAACGCCTTTTCGACAGATCAGATCGATGAGTTAATTCTACTATCGCTCAGGTTTTATCAATTTGCTGCGATGATATTCAGCGGTTACTACGGCATCGCCTGGATCGTGCGTGCATACTTGATGTTTCGTTCAGATTACCTGCCGAAGTTTCTCGGTGTGCTGATGGGTATTGGCGGCATAGGTTTTCTTGCGCGAAATTTCTTGTTGATTCTGGCGCCGGCTTATGCGTCGCCGCTGCTTCTAATGCTGCTGTTCCCGGGTGCGCTAATGTTGATGGTATGGTTGCTGGTCAAGAGTGTTGACATGCCGCAGTGGAATGAGCGAGTCGATGCTCAGGCCTGACGCTCTACCTCCGCCATTTGACGTTCAATGTCGATTGATACTATGCCAGCCGAAGCGATAGCTGGGCGATTGCTAAGCGCAACTCCTGACTCTCGAGGCAGAGCCTCAGACCTGTCGGCCGCGGGTGCGGTCTCACAAAAAAGGCGTCCTAATACCAGTATTGTGGTGGTATAGCTGTTGCCCTTGAGCGAAAGCTGGGACTCCGTCGTGCAGGTGCTACGACTGAAGCAGTTCAAAGATTGGACAATGAGAAAAGTGAGTGCAGTCCAGTAATGCGATCATTTGGCAGTGCGAATGAGCATGGAATAACGGATGTCATTATAGAAGAGCAGAACACGTCCGCCGAACTTGATAAGTCCAAATCAATTCATGCCTCAAGTCACGAATATTCGCACAGATAACCAGACCCGAAGGTACAGGTTCTCTCGAGATTCAAGGCAATAGTTCAGGGGTTCGCCTCAGGCCAGTAATCGCTTGATGATTAGACCCGTAAAGTAGGCAAGTAGGGCGGCGATTGCGCCGACTAATAGTGTTGTGAGTCCCGAATTCCACCAAGACGAAGTGGACCATCTGCTCTTTATGGAACCAATAGCAACGAAGACAATGCCCGTGAGTATTGCGGAGAGCGTAAGGGAGTGTTCACTTCCAAATAAATACGGTAACAACGGAACCAGCCCACATATGAGAAAGGCTGTAAACGTGCAGAGCGCGGCAATCCACGCGGAGCGTATCTCATGAGGTAGTCCATACTCGTCCATGAGCATCGTTCTGACCCATCGCTCACGATTTGCTGTGACGAGTTCCACAATTCGCTGTAGGTCCTTTCCTGCGAAACCTTTGCGTTCAAAAATCTGTTTGACTTCTTCTCGCTCACCTTCCGGCGCTAGATCAATATGACGATTCTCGATGTTTTCCAATCGTCGCCAATCGTCATGTTCTGCTTTGGTACCAAGATAGTTACTGGCAGCCATCGAGAATCCGTCGGCGAACAGGTTGGCAAATCCCAGTGCCAGAATTATCCATTTTGAAAGCTGCGCGCCGGCAACTCCCGTAACAACAGCCAGAGTCGTCACCGCTCCATCGATACCACCGTAGATCCAGTCGCGAAGGTAGTTGTGCGTTGGGCCACTCTCCAGCCGTCTGCGAATAGCATCGGGGGAATGTTCGTGTTCCATCAGTTGAGCAGACATCACTGAGCACCGCTTAGTTGATAACCTTCCCGGTATGTAAGCCTAAGATTAGCTCTCGGCCTAGACTCGCGAACGCGAACTTTTAATCTGTGCATCTCTTTGCTGTTCGTTGCATTGGAATAAAAGCTGAGCGTGTACTGTTGACGCAACTCCAACGCTATTTGTGTGCAGATGCCTGTTAATTCCGATTCTGTCTCAGTTTCGGGGAAGTATGTTGCTCCGCCGCTCACACGAGACATTTCCGCCAGCACTGCGTTGCCAATGGCTGCATCGGGATTCATCAGGAACGATCGACGTCCGCTTTGTCGGGTTATGTCTTCAAAGAACCATCGGTGATAATCTGCGAATGTATCGAGGGCTGGATCGGCGATGCCAATCGCGTAGATCTGAGCGTCTAGTGTTCTGAGACGGCTGCGTAGCTGCTTGTAACTGTGAACGCTGCGGGTGTCCTGACCATCAGAAATCACCAGCAATGCTTTCTTGAGATTGCGCGATTTCTTGAGTCGACCCGCAGCGAAAAAGACGGAGTCGTAAAGTGACGATGCACCTTTTGGTTTTACGAATTGCAAGTGATCCAGAATTTGGTCCCTCGAAGGAATGAACTCGGCCGTCAGGCTCCCGTCCTCGCTGAAAGCCATAAAGAAAAAATCGTCTTCGGTTCGTAACGTGCTGGTGAATTGCCTTATAGCAGCGAGTGCCGCGCGCGTTTTTTCGGGTGCAGCCTTGTGAATTTCAAAAACGATTCCAATAGAAACAGGAGACGCTTCTGTCGAGAAATGCACAATCTGTTGTTTCACCTTGTTGTCATGAATGGTGAACTGATCCCGGGAAAGACCTTTCACATAGCAACCCTCACCGTCAGTCACGATTACATTCACAGTTACGAGATTGGTGCCAACGATGATCCGATCGTCTTGTTGCGGCTGTGTGGTTGAAATTGCTTGCCCTAATGTCGATGCGGCAAGAAGCAACGTTGCAAGCCAAAGATAGATCGTTTTTTGCATGGAGCATTCCGGTCCTCACTTCTCAAAGATTTCTTAAAAGAAACGAGGCAACGCACAATCATGTGGTGCAAGGACCATACCGGAAATTTTAGGTTGATTTAGGCGGGAACCAGGAAAGCGCTTGCGGAATGTTTCGCCGTTCTGCGCAAAAAGGCTCAGTTAGCAGTAAGGAATCAGATCGTGTTTGCGGTCTGAATCTGACTCACAGCAGGCGAATGTTGAGTGCCCGTCGCCGGTTTTTCATAAGTGCTCTGGCGTAAAAGATCCGTTTGGCTATCTCGGAAGCAGCAAAATACAGAAGTGTAATCAAGCCCAGAACCGCGAGCGAGGAAAGTGTCAATGGCCTGAAACCAAGGAGTTCACTCAGTGGACTGTAAGGCAGCGCAATAGTAATCATCAGTACAAAGATCATCGCAAAGAGTAACGGCCAACTCAATCTGCTTTTATAGAACGGTTTCCAGGTTCGCATAACTACGATGATGAGTACCTCAGTCATTACCGATTCGACAAACCAACCCGTTCTGAACTCTTCAGGCCCGGTCTTGAGCACGAAAGACCAGTGCACCAAACGTGAGAAAATCGAAGACTGAGCTAACGATGCCAAATACAATCATGAAGTTTCGAATGAATTTGATATCCCAGACCTGCGGCCTTTTTAGTTGGTCCAGGTCAACGCTGTCAGTCGCAATTGCCATTGCTGGAAAGTCGGTGAGGAAATTGTTAAGCGGGATCTGTTTTGGAAGTAGCGGCAGGAATGGAAGAAATAATGCCGCGCCAGGCTCCTTTTCAGCCGGAAAACTCTCACCGGTTAGCGCGGCCTCTTCGACAAACAGGTCTTTCGAATCGAGAATTGCGGCGTCTCCTGGAATGATGTCGCCTGCGTTAAGCACGCAGACGTCGCCCGGAACGACTTCGTCCACTGGCACACTTATTTCGACGCCGTCACGAACAACTTTCGCATCCAACTTCACTATTGATAGGAGACTCTTAACTGCATCTGCTGCGCGCTTCTCTTGCCAAAACCCCAACACGCTACTCAAGAGAACTATTGCGATGATGATTAGCGCATCGATAGGTTCATTGAAGAAAAACGAAAGGCCAACCGCCACTAATAAGATCAGAATCAGCGGGCTTTTGAATTGCGCAGCCAGGAGCGCTAGAGCATCGGATCTTTTAGAGGCCCGTAGGCGATTTGGGCCACAGACCCTCAGCCTGCGTCTGGCTTCGGTTGCCGTCAGCCCGCTCGAATTTGTGTCCAGGCGTTCAAAGAGGTCAGCTAGAGGTAGGCTCCAGAACAGTTCTAGTTTTAGGTTCTTCGCCATAGACGGATTGGTACAAAGCAATTTAGAAACCGACATTTTTGCGAGTTCAAGGCTCGCTGGGTGGACACCAAGGCCAAGTAACGAAATGCGGCTTGGTTCACTGCGGGGTTTCGCGCTTTGAGTGGTGAACTTTTTCCCAGTCATTCCGCTTCAGACTTCATTTTTCTCCCCATATTCATCAGACACTGCCCGGCACGTACATTGCGCATAGTGGTGTAGTGTTCTGCCTGAGCACGGCTCGGAAGTGTGAGAGGAGGGTTCAAATGAATCATCAAGATAAACTGTCACGCACCACTCGACGCGCTTTCTGCACCAATCTGATGTTGACGTCAGCCGGGCTGATGGTGGTGGCGCCTTCCGTGACTAGAGTCGTAGCCGCGCAAGACTCGATGGTTTCGTATCCTCCAAGGAAGATCGAAGGCGCCGAGACACTTCTACCGGGATCCGGCCTCTACTTTAACTACCCAACAAGAAATGATCCGGCTGTGCTGCTACGCTCGAGCGACGGCGAATACCGGGCGTACAGCCGCAGGTGCTCTCACGCGGGGTGTTCAGTAGATTTCGACGGCCCGCGCCGATGTCTCAAATGCCCGTGCCATCAAGGGACATTTGATGCCCGGATGGGCTACGTGATGTTTGGCCCACCGCGGCGGCCGCTCGACGAAATCGTGCTGCAGGTGCGAGCTGGAGGACACATCTGGGCTATCGGCAAGAGCTTTGGAAGAGACACAGAAATTATCGCACGAGACGGTTCGAGGAGGTGATTGAGATGAGATACAGCACAGAGAAATCCAACATTGGTGTTGTTGAATTGACGTACTTTCTGATAGGCGTGATTTTGCTTCTGTCATTGGCTGTCATTGCCAAAGGGCAAAGTGAGACTAAGACAATGAAAGCCGTCCGGACAAATTCGCAGGTCCAGCAGCCGCTCTACCGAGAATATCGCGGCGTGCGTCTCGGCATGACAGCGGCGGAAGCGAGAGTGAAACTTGGCGAGCCGGCGATGAAGAGCGACGATCAGGATTTTTACGTCTTCTCAGCTAATGAAACGGCGCAGATCGTTTACGTTGCGCAAAAGGTCGTCACCATTTCCACCGACTACTCAGGCGGCGTGGGTGCCCCCGATTACAGAAGCGTAGTTGGCGAAGTGCTACTGCTGCAGAAACCTGATGGATCTGTTTTCAGGATGGTGATGTATGACTCAGAACGCCTCTGGGTCTCGTACAACAAAAGTGCTTCGGTGATGCCCGTTGTTACGATCACTATTGCGACGATGAAGTAAGCGTCCGGTCCCCGACGACCGCCAAGTAGCATTGTCAAGAGGGGTATCTTTAGTCGAATGAGTTCTGTTGAAGCAAATAGAACGGAAGCTCTGATAGGAACCAGTCTTACTGGACAACTACTACTGGACAATCCGTTGTTCAATAAGGGTAGCGCCTTTTCCGAAGATGAGCGCCGCGAGTTCGGCCTTTTGGGACTGCTTCCACTGCATAGTTCGACTGTTGAGGAGCAACTCGCTCGCACCTACGAAAATTACCGTCGAAAAGAAAGTGATCTCGAGCGTTATGTGTTTCTGACGGCCTTGCAGGACCGCAACGAGACACTCTTTTATCGACTCTTGCAGAAACACATCAGTGAGATGATGCCGATCATCTATACGCCAACAGTCGGTGAAGGCTGCCGGCAATACAGCCATGTGTTTCGCAGGCCCCGCGGTCTATACATCTCGTATCCTTACGGTCATGAGATTCCTGCGCTCCTCGACAACGCTCCCTCGGAAAAGGTTGACGTGATTGTAGTGACTGATGGCGAGCGGATTCTTGGATTGGGAGACCTGGGCGTGGGAGGGATGGGTATCCCAATCGGAAAACTCTCGCTCTACTCTTTGTGCGCAGGAATTCATCCGGCGACGACTCTTCCCATCATGCTTGATGTCGGAACCGACAATCAGGAACTGCTAAATGATCCTCTGTATTTAGGTTGGCGGCATGCACGTGTGCGAGGGCAGCAATACGACGAGTTTATTGAGGCGTTTGTCGAGGCGGTAAAACTGAAGTTTCCTGGAGTGTTACTTCAGTGGGAAGACTTTTCAAAGCAGAACGCGGCGCGATTACTCGACCGCTACCGTGATCGTCTGTGTACTTTCAACGACGATATTCAGGGAACTGGCGCGGTAGCAGTCGCTGGACTTTTAGCGGCGATGAGACTCCTCGGTTCACGACTCAGCCAACAACGAATAGTAATCCTGGGAGCGGGTTCATCTGCGATCGGTATTTGTGATCAGATCGTCGCGGCAATGGTTCATGCGGGCTACAGCGAGCACGATGCAAAACAGCAACTGTGGCTGGTCGATAGTAAGGGGCTGGTCCACGAGGGACGTGCTAATCTCGAAAGCTCAAAAAAGAAATACGCCCGGCCAACGGTCTCGATCGAGGACTCCGGTTTAAGTTTTTTGGAAGTGGTAAAGAGTGTTCACCCAACAGTTCTCATCGGCACATCCGGTCAACGCGGCGCTTTCAGTGAGGAGATTGTTCGTGCGATGGCCAGGCATGTGGAACGTCCGGTGATCTTTCCGCTTTCAAATCCAACCTCCAAAAGTGAGGCGGCGCCATCCGAACTTCTTGAATGGACGGATGGGCGCGCCTTGATCGCGACGGGCAGTCCATTTCCAGCAATTAGTCATAACGGGCGATTGATCAAAGTCGGTCAGTGTAACAACGCGTTCATATTTCCGGGTGTCGGGTTGGGTGTTATTGCTTCAGGTGCGCGTAGAGTCACTGACGCGATGTTCTCCGCCGCAGCGCGTGTATTGTGCGAGTTCTCTCCGGCATTAAAAGATCTGGATGGTTCACTGTTCCCGCCCCTGGAAGCCGTGCGAGAGATTTCGTATCGAGTTGCACTGGCGGTGGGAGAGGAAGCCGTGCAAGCGGGGTTGACGTCAACGAGTCTTGACGCTCTCGAATGCGCAGTTGCGAATAAGATGTGGACACCGCGCTATCTTCCGCTGAAATACGTAACCCGCTAAATCAATTCAACGGGCGGTACGACTGCAGCATCCTCATGTAGTTTGCTCTTTCTAAGGCGGCGGGTTCGGGGCAGGCAATCTCTTCATCCGAAAGCTTGGTAATCTTCATCACTTCGTGTGAAGTGCGGAAGCCATCGAAACATGAAGGAAGGGGACACGGGTTTCCAACGTACTTGCCTGAGAAATCAATGCGAAATCCATCACCTCCTGAACCGAGTTGGAAAACAACATGGCCTAGCCCGCAGATCTTGCGGCCATGACGTCGCTATGATCGCCGAAGATCGAGAGGCCGTGTGTGGCAATTGTCCGAGCAGTTGTGATACTCAAAAACAAACTGAGCAAATCGGAGTCCACGCCGCAAGCAGAAGTAAAGGCCACAAAAAGGCGCAAAAAGCACACATGAATTGAAGCCCTACCAGGATTGATTCGTTTGTGCTTCTTGTGCCTTTTTGTGGCTTATAGATGACGACGTGGCGCAGACGAGCCGTCCGCGCCTCCGGAGATGTCGTTCTGCCAAGGTCGAAAAACGACCAGGTCTGAATGGTCCAGGCGAAATTTTTGCGCCACGTAGCAGTTCCAGCAAACCGGAGAATGCGTGGCAAGCACCTTCAGGAGCTGATTCAGAGTAACTTCATTCCAACTCAGCAGCTTTCTATCAGGGCTTAGCAGAGCCGGCCGATGGTCCACCCAATGAAGTTCCGGAAAGGTTGTTCTGCAATAGACGCAATTTTTGTCGCGATACCATCGCATTAGCACGCCGCTAACTAGACATCTCTCGGGCGCTACGTCGAGATCCATCAAACACTCCTGCCCGCACCGCCCCTTGATGGGCCAGCGCGAACAATCTTCGAGTCGAATATCAGGAAGGCCCACGGTTGAGGTTAACGACGCATGTAGCGCGTCAACCTCAACGATTGCGGGCTTCTTGGTTTCGGGGCAGGTAACGATTCGAGAGCCTCGATACCTGGAGAAGGACCGAACAAGCCAACGGAAGCCGAACCAGAGAGCCGCAGCTAATACTACTGTGGCTATCAATGAGCCTACTGCGGTGTCCATGTTTTAACCCCTTTCTTCGACTTCAAGCGTTCGCGTGTTCGGTTCGCTCCTCTTCGATCTCTTTGATCCTGGCACGAAGCCATTGAGTAATTTCTCCCTCGAGCTTTGCCTGGTTGTCCCGCAGCTCCAAATCCTCGATGGTTTCTCCATTACTATTTAAAGGTATGAAGTGACAGGGCACTTCCTGAGTCCGGTCTTCCGGGCTGACAAACTCGAGCAGATGGCACTCGTTGCAGGGGTGAGCGCGGTATGGGTAACCATAGTTGATACAGGACAGAGAATCCTGAAAGGTAGATTTACTTTGCCACGGTGTACGAACCGACCGTCCGTATCCTCCCTTCTCAATAAAGTCCAACTCTTCTTTAAGGAGTTCGAGAATATCGCGCTCATCCGTTGTCATGGCGGTAAACCTCCATTTCTTCCGGTCCTGATTAACGAGTGGTTACATTTACGTCATTTCGACGATTAGCAATTCCCACTGCCCGGAGCGCAAAGAACATGCCAGTGGATTAGCGAGTAATTGTTGAAGATTATAGGTTTTGCGAGAAGGTTGTGAGTAAGCTTTCGCACCTCATGAGGAAAAGTCCACAGCCTCTTTGAGACTCAAATAGCCAAGACAGCAGTCGATCAATCCGTTTCAATTTTCCTCCATTTGCGCACATGCTAGGCAAGCAGAACAATGCTTGTTAGAGAGTCCGCATCTGAGGTCCGCGGAATACTCGCGGAACGACTGTTGCGGCGGACGGCACTCGGCCGGTTCGTGTTGGGCAGCGTTTCGCAGCGTGTGTTAACTGAAGCACTTTGCTCCGTGAGAATCGCTCGTGGCCGGGTCGAAGAGTCAAACTCACCTGTGCGAATCATTGTAGGAACTGATGGCTCAACGGCAAGTGAAGAGGCATTGCGAGCTGTTGCTGCGCGCCAGTGGCCGCCTCAAAGCGAAGTTATGGTAGTGCTGGTCGACGATCCATCAGCACCAGAATTTCTGGGAAAACTGATTCCTCCGCTCGGAGAAACGATTGAAGAAGATCGAAGAGAAGAACGGGCCTGGGTTGAAGGGATCTCGGCGCGCTCTATCGAGATTTTGCATGCCGCCTCAATCAAAGTAACGTGTGTGGTCAAAGAGGGTGACCCCAAACGAGAACTGTGCAAAGCTGCGGAGGTGGGGGGGCTGATTGCATTTTTGTCGGTTCGGCAGGATTCAGCAATCGCTTTGAGAGATTTGTTTTAGGTAGCGTTTCGGCAGCAGTCGCCGCTCGCGCGCATTGCTCCGTGGAGGTTGTTCGTAAAAGCTTGAGAGAATCAAACAACGATTAAGATCTTATTTGGGAGGTGGCGCCGGATGATGAGGATGCTTAGCAATGACGACGCGCGCAAGCTGTTTCAGTGTGCCACGGTTGCGCGTTTGGGATGCATCGTAAACGGTGAACCCTATGTAGTTCCTATCAATTGCCTTCTCGAAGATGACTCTCTGTATAGTCACTCTCTTAACGGACTAAAGATTTCTGGGTTACGTGAAAACCCTCGAGCTTGCGTGCAGGTGGACGAAATCGAAAGCGATTTGCGTTGGCGAAGTGCGATTGCATTTGGCAAGTTCGAAGAAATTCGCAAACCAAACGAGCGTGCCGATGTTCTCAATAAACTTCTGGGACGGTTCCCTATGTTGACACCTGTCGAATCGGCGATCGCTATCGATGGTTCGCCGCAGGAAGTGATCGTGTTTCGAATCAGGATTGAACGTGTAACAGGAGTTTCCGAAGGATAGTCACAAGACACAAACTTTAAGATGGCTGACGATAAAGCATCCGTTTCGGACTGCATCGTGATGGGGATGTTGTGCTTCGCGATGGTTCGACGGTTCGCATTCGCGTGACCGCAGTTGAGCCGCGTCCCTTAGTTGGCGTACGTTGTTGAAGACGTTCACATACAGATATTTTCACGTTCACCAATTAATAGCCCCGCCTGCTTACACCGTTGCGCGTCGTTCCCTGGGCGGCGAGGTTGTCCGCGACAAGAAAGACGAAGCCGATGGCAAACCAGAAAACAGCCTTCACCCAGTTGCGTGTTTGAAATGCTTCGAGCGCAGCTACACCGAAGAAAAGTAAGAAGATAGTAAAGTTGGTCCCGAGTCTTATGGCTTTCATAAAGATCTCCAAATCTGTGAAAGTCTCACCGCTGGACGTCCACCGAGTGGTTTAGCGACGACTACCCTTCATAGGCGAGATCGTCGTACTCCTCACTGCAGACCTCGCATCGAAAAGGATTGTCCAGGCCCGAGACTAACGCCTCGCTGTAAAAACGGTAAGCTTCTTCATCCACGTAGAGCTCTCGGGCGCACATGCCACAGCGAACCTCATGCTGATTTTCATCGGTCATGATTGACGGCGCCTGGATAGGTGCTTGTTGATTTTGATCGATATAGGAACGAGGTGTTGTCATAAGTCCTCCATCAGTTATGTACCACATTCATAGGCATCTGGACGACAGCTACAAAATGGATGGTCCGATTCGGTTGACAGGTCCGTGGGACAAAGAACTTCAGCTCGATTTTGATCATTGCCCGTCACCTCACAGGCTGATGAGCAAAGCATATACCCACGGGAAACTTGCGGATGCGAGCGATAATTCCGCGGACTTGCGGAAAAGGACACTGATCTTTGCGGAGATTTCCTCAGTCAGAGACAGGCACTTTATGCGGCTGGAAGGCGTGTAGTTTCCAATGAAACACTAACTTTGCCAATTCTACGATACTGCTGCTTGGCACGTTTCCTCTGGGTTTAGTCCGTGCTCATAGCTCGATTGAGGTTGTCAGGCAAAAAGAGATAATGGCGAAGCGCCTCACTTTGCGACACGACACATTGCTCCTGGTCATTACCTGAAACCTAGTCGACACGGGAAATTACCGGCCACCATCTCGAAATTAAGCGACTACCGTTGAACTAAAAGGTATAATTCTCACTATCCAAACGAACCAAACCCCAAATGAGTCAGGACCGATGCCCCACCCAAGACGAAAAAGACCAGACGCGTGCTTAGTCCCGCCAGGCAATGTAGCCGCATTCCACTCGCTGTCGCACGCGCTTCACACGTTGAATCCCCCCAACCTGAGTTTGTGGCAGCGTCGTGGCAGCGTTTTATTTACCGAAGGAGAACCGGCTCGGGGCATTTACATTCTGTTGACCGGGAGAGCAACCGTCTCGATCTCCTCGAGCGGCGGAAAGATTATAATTCTACGCGTGGCGCAAATTGGTGACGTGCTGGGTTTGAACTCGACGTTGCGTGATTGTAATTATGACGTAACTGTCCAGACACTTGAGCCAGGTCGCATCAATTTCATCCCACGCGCTGAACTCATAGCGCTAATGGAGCAAAGTCAGCAATGTACTCAGGCCGTATTATGGGAATTGAGCCACGAGTTAACTGAACTTGCGAACCGCGCGAGATCGTTGCTGCTGTCACAAACGTCGAGTGTCAGATTAGCGAAGCTGTTGCTTGAGTGGGGCACCACGCCAACGGCAAACGGGTCTTTCATAGCGCGAATCGAGAAAACGTTTACACAGGAAGAGATTGGGCAAATGATAGGGTCATCGCGAGAGACGGTGACACGCTTGCTCACGACTCTGAGCAGTCGCCACATCATTGAAATTACACCTGATAGCATTTTGATTCGGGACTGGCGTGCGTTGGAAAGTGCGGCGGAAGACAAGTAAACGCTCGGTTATGAGTGGCACGATGCTGGTCCTATTCACTCAATAACTAGGACACTTGGCGTTCCTGAACAGCAGGCTGCATAACTCATCACATCGAAGATTCTAATCGGTCCGGTCACTAAAGCTGAGTAATGACGCGCTTCAGCTTTTCGTTCACCTCAGTTGCGATTCCGTGAAACCCTTTCAATTCTTACAGCCGTGACTTTGTATTCCGGGCTCTTCACATAGCGATCCCGACGAGGGCTGGTGACACGATTGAGAAACACTGCTGCGTCGTGAAAGGTTGCGAACAACTCTCCTGGCGTAACGCGCCGGGTAATTCGGATTGGTAGCGAGGCCGAGCCATAGCGACTTTGGACCAGCACCCGGTCGCCTTTATGAAGCTGGAGTTGTTCGGCGTCGACAGGCGCGATTTCGAGAAAGTCTGTAGGTCTCAATTTTCTGTTTCGTGTTCTCATCGTCATTGTGCCGGCGTTGAACTGCTGCAAAGTTCGTCCAGTCATCAGCAAAAAAGGAAATTCTTCGTCGACTTTTTCTTCCGTTGGACGGTAGGAAATGCGACGAAGCGCGGCTTTCTTTCCGATCGGAAAACTCTCGACGTGCATCACTTCTGTTCCCGGATGATTTTCCCCAGGACAAGGCCACTGCAATCCCTTATCGTCAAGACGTTCATAGGTGATGCCGTACCCAACGGGCCAAACGACTCTGATCTCATCCCAGATCTCCTCTACGGAGTCATAGTCGAAGAACTGACCTTTACCCATCGCCGCAGCAATGGCACAAATGATCTTCCAGTCAGGCTTCGATTCACCGATGGGTTCGATCGCCTTGCGAATGCGTTGCACCCGACGTTCGGCGTTCATAAAGGTGCCGTCTTTTTCAAACGACGAGGTTGCGGGTAAAAATATCGAGCCGAAGCGACGCGCAGTCTCATTGAGAAACATGTCCTGCACAATGACGAAATCAAGTGAGGACAAGGCACGCTCGGTGGCCGTGAAGTTAGCGTTGGTGAGCGCAATGTCGTAACCAATAGTCCAGAGTGCTTTAAGTTGGCCTGCTTCGGCCGCATCCATCATTTCAAGCAGATTAAGGCCGCGCGTCGCAGGAACTGGGGCATGCCATACGCTTTCAAACTCCAGCCGCGCATCCCTCAGGGAAACACTGCCGGTGAGTATTCCCGGATCGCAGCCCATGTGCGCTGCGCCCTGGACGTTGTTCTGACCTCGCAACGGATTGATGCCTGTGCCGGGCTTACCGAGGTTACCCGTGAGCAGTGCAAGATTAACGAGACACATTACGCCTTGAGTACCTTGCGTATGTTCCGTAACTCCGAGGCCATGAAAACAGATCGCTGGTTTTGTCGTTGCGTAGAGTCGAGCGGCCTGCCGAATCAGATCTGCTTCAACTCCGCAAATGCTCGCTACCTTTTCGGGAGTGAACTCCTTAACGAATTCACAAAACTCATCCCATTCAGCGACACGTTCAGCCGCAAATTGATAATCCACCAATCGTTCTTCAACGATTGCGCATGCCATGGCATTCAAGAGCGGAATGTTTGTGCCTGGTTTAAGTTGCAGATGAACGTTGGCATAACGCGCAAGTTCGATCTGCCGAGGATCGATCACGATAAGCTTTGCGCCCTTTAAGGCTGCTTGTTTGATTCGGGCTCCTACGATCGGATGGTTCGCTGTAGCGTTAGCGCCGCAGACCAGAATCGTTTGCGCTTTCTCGATGTCGTTGTAAGCGTTTGTCGCCGCACCTGTCCCTAACATCTGCTTCATCGCCGCAGCGGTGGGCGTGTGGCAAACGCGGGCACAACAATCGATATTGTTTGTACCAATCAACACGCGCGCAAATTTCTGCGTGAGATAGTTCTCCTCATTTGTCGCACGCGCTGAGCCAAGCACGCCAATGCTGTCTGGACCATGTTGTTTAGAGATTTGCTGAAGGCGCGTCGCTGTAAACGAGATTGCGTCATCCCAAGAAACTGGTTGCCATCTGTCATTAGTCCGAATCATCGGGACGGTGATCCGGTCGGGAGCGTAGACGAAGTCGAAGGCGTAACGTCCTTTGGCGCATAGATGACCGTGATTCACCGGCGCATCGAGCACCGGTTTTATCGAAACAATCTGCTTTTGATGCGTGCCGATATTCATCTCGCAACCAGTGCCACAGTAAGGGCAAGTTGTTCTGGTCCAGTTCGTCGGTTTCTCGCGCTCGAGTATCGACTTATCTTCAAGCGCTCCACTCGGGCACGTGTCCACGCAGGCGCCGCAACTGACGCAGGAACTTTCGCCAAGGGTTGTTCCCGAGTCAGGAACAATCCGTGTCTCATGCCCCCGATTAAGTATCTGCCATACAAACTGACCTTGAACTTCTTCGCAGATGCGTACGCAGCGGTAGCAAATAATGCATTTCGACATATCGACGTGAATATAAGGATGGGAGTCGTCAACGCGGTGTGGTTCGCCCACCCCATTGAAATCGCTTTCGCTCAAACCATACCGCAGCGCCTGTCGGTAAAAAGGTTTCTCAGGTGATTCTTCACGCAACTCGCGGCCAGGATGATCTTGGGCCAGCATCCTTAAAACCATTTGTCGCTCACTCTCGAGTGCAGGAGTATGGGTCGAAATCGACATCCCATCAGTGAGTCGGGTGTTACAGGCCGCAACCGGATGCGACTTTCCCTCCATCTCGACCAGACACATGCGACAACTGCCGATTGGCTTCAGTCGGGGGTCATGACAGAGCGTCGGGATTGCAATTCCAGCCGAACGACATGCGTCCAGCACTGAGATGCCGTCTTCGAATTGGTACTGCTGCCCGTTTATAGATGCCTTCATCGCTCTTGGCTCACAGAAAATCGCGTTCCATGTGATTGCCACTGGCAATTCGCCAAACTGGCCATCACTTACTCGGAATTTCCCGCAAATTTCTGCGTAACTTTGCGCACTGGAGTGATCTAATGAGGCCAATCTACGCCTAATCGCCGGGAAAGGGCCGGCGAGGACAATCCACGGATTCTGGAATTAAACGAGGGCGACCGCCACAAGCTTACCGTTACCACGACCCCGAACATTTGGCCGTCCAGTACAACTTCTCGCATGAAAACAAGATTGCTCGGATGAGTTGGCGGAGAGAGTGATTCAAAAGGGAAAGGCTTCGGAGGCAATAAAATTTCGGCAATACTCAAAGCTGCAACCGCAGGCATTACAAGTAAGGTCGAGATCCCCATTGGGCATTTCTCATTGCCTGGAGAGCTAATCGTTCCAGCCGGAGCGAATGGCGTTGCTCTTTTTGCACACGGAAGTGGAAGCAGTCGCTACAGTCCACGGAATCAGTTTCTCGCGCGGGTTCTTCGTGAAGCACGAGTCGGTACTCTTCTTTTCGATTTACTCACGCCTGACGAGGAATTTGTGGACGCTCGCACGGGTAATCACGTTTCGATATCGGCTTGTTGGCCCACCGGTTAATCGCGGCGGCCAACTGGATGAGAAACAAATCACGAACAAAGAAGATGGCGATCGGTTACTTCGGCGCAAGCACGGGCGGCAGTGCGGCGTTGGTGGCAGCGGCGGAACTGGGTGACCACATCAAAGCTGTCGTTTCCAGAGGAGGACGTCCGGATTTGGCCGGCAGTGCGCTGCCACTGGTTATAGCTCCTACTCTCTTGATTGTGGGTGCGCTAGACTATCCAGTAATAGCAATCAATCGCGACGCTCTTAATCAGTTGAAATGCGAAAAGAGTTTGCAGATAGTTCCAAGGGCAACGCACTTGTTGGAAGAGCCCGGAACACTTGAGCAGGTGGGCCGCCTCGCTGCTGACTGGTTTGCCCAACACTTTCCACTCACAGAGTTTAACGACCATAGAAGTTGGCAGTGGTCGAGTGGCTTCCTACCTGAAACGACTTGCGCCAACGGAGTGGTGCTGACTTCACCGTTGAGAAGCCCAACCAACACTCCGAAGTCGGTCTTTTCCAAACAGCGCACCGCGGCGACACCAAACCTCGTTGCCAATAAGCGATCGAAGGCACCTGGTGCACCATCCCGTTGTACATGACCCAAAGTAGTCACCCGTAATTCAAATCTCAAACGGTTTTTGTGCTCCTTGAAATACGCCGAGAGGAATTGGGCATTGCATTTGGCGCCCTCGGCAACGACAGCAATCGCGTCCTGCTGCCGGGTGATTTGCATGCGCAAATGAGCGTCTCTTCCTTCCCCCGAACATGATGATGAGTATCCGACGTAAGGCAGCGAACCTTACACGTTGGGCTCCTCCAGCGGCGCTGATTTGAAATGCCAGGTAAATTTCTAACTATTGTTTGTGAGGCTGCGTCTGATTCTTTCGCGGGCTTCATCCGATAGACGCGTCGTGGGACAGACCTCTGCTTCGTCGTTTTCGTTTTCCTGAACGCGCAACGCATCCCGCATTAGCTGGAGCTGTTCCAGGTACCGCTGGCACCACATACATCGCCAGAGGTGAAGTTTAAGCAGCACGCGCTCGCGCAAAGTTAGAGGACGTTCCATTGATTGGGAAATCAGTTCGGCAGTCTGCTTACCACCCGGCAGGCAACGAAGTAACCAGAATCTAACGGCGCGCTTTGTTTTGTCGTACCAACTCATCTTTAATCAAACCATGGGATCGACGACGTTGCCGAAGGATGAAAAATCATATCAGGATTGAAATCCCCACCTGCTCCCGTGAAAATTACGATCTTGTTCGCTCGAGCTTGCGCAATTCGTAAAACGCGTCGAAGAACTGCGTATGATCCGGGGCCGTGAAAATCAGTGACTCTCGGTTGTTATGAATTTCGACAACCAGCACACCGCTGGCATCTCGTGTCAGCTTTAGACTGCGATACACCGCGAAGTAGTCGGCTTGAAGTGTTTGCATCGCAATCTCGTTCGCACGTACCCGCCTCGACTTTGGTCGATTCAAGCCAGCGTCCGCAAAGCCGGATCGTCTCGGAAGGGCAACCACCCCCTTACCTTGGAGGATTTGTGGCCAGTGCTTCCATCACTCTTTCTGTTACTAACGAGATCTTCATAACTGTCGAAATTACTAACTCTTCGATTTGCAGTTCCTGATCATGTGTCAAGGAACCCAGCCGTCGTCTGAATCGTAGAAGCTGATCTCGAGCAATCGCCTTCGCATCAATCGGAGCAGCTTCGGTTATCTCTCGAATGTTCTCCATGACTTTCAAACTTCTAGTTATCGCGACGTTTGAGGAGGTGGACCTGTTCTCGCCCCTGAACAGCTCCACCCACTCCGAGCACCGCTATCCCGCATAGCGTGCTCCACGTGAAAATGCCCTTGAGACTCGGAGCAACATTCGTACCGACGAAGCAAAAGCGGGTGACCAAGCAAGAGCCGTTGGTTTTGCCGTTGCCACGAGACCTTCTTAAGTCACTTCAACGCAGCAGTACGCGGCGATATAGCAACAGCCGCGACGCTATAACGACACGAAAGCTTGGGACTGATGTTTTGCCAAGGAGATTTAAGGCAGACAGCATTACTGCATTACTGATAATTGTTGGCGATCGCGGAGTGCAAAATATGTCGTTGGTATTGGCCCAGCACTTGCGGTGAACTCGACGGACTAATGAAAGCTGACACCAAGGATGCGTTGCGGGAGCAGTTCAAGGCGAGTGTCCCTCTTGGCAGAATGGGAATCGCAGAGGAAGTCGCTTCGGCAGCATTATTCTTAGCTTCAAACGAAAGCAGTTACACTACAGGCATTGACCTGCCTCGTGACGGCGGCTCGGTCTCGGTGTGACGTTGTTCCGACATCAACGCCTTTCCGCTTTCGAAACCAAAATTCAGCCTGTCGCGTATGATGAGCGCTCATCCTCCAGTCGTTCCACGAGGTGATCCATTTGACCCCGTTGCATAGGACGTGAAATTCCCAGCTTCTTCATTTTCGTGATTAAAGTTGTGCGTTTCAGTCCTAACCTCTCTGCGGCTCCGACGGGTCCTCCGATTACCCAACCGCTCGCGCGCAGTGCAGTCAGGATCACTTCTCGTTGTGAATCGAAAAAGGCAGTTCCTGCTCGGACCAATCTCACAGGATTGCTCTCGGATGCCGGCAACGGATTCGGCAGCACTCCGTTGTCGGCACGAATCACGGCTCGCTCGATCAAGTTCTGCAGTTCGCGGATGTTTCCGGGCCAGGAATACGCCTTTAACGCGGACACTGTCTCGTCGGGTATGAATTCAATGTGCTTGCCGATGCGCCGAGAAAACAGTTCTACGAAGTGGAACACCAATGGCGGAATGTCCTGCTGCCGTTCCCGCAGCGGAGGCAGGACAACTGGAAATACGTTCAGCCGGTAATAGAGGTCACTGCGGAATTCTTTCTGCCGCACCATCTCGGCCGGGTTGCGGTGAGTTGCAGCTATGACGCGGACGTTGGTGTGATGGGTCCGGCCGCTGCCTAAGCGCTCAAACTCCTTTTCCTGTAACACGCGGAGTAGCTTGGGCTGCAAAGCCAGTGGCAAATCTCCGATTTCATCCAGAAACAAGGTGCCAGTATTAGCCAATTCAAAACGGCCGATCTTCTGCGCGATTGCTCCAGTGAAAGCGCCCCTCTCATGTCCGAACAACTCGCTTTCTAATAAGTCGAAGGGAATGGCAGCGCAATTCAGTTTGACAAACGGGTTTCGGCGACGCGCGCTAAGATCATGGATGGCACGCGCAATCAGTTCCTTCCCCGTACCCGTCTCTCCCAGAATAAGCACCGTGGCATCTGTCGGTGCTACACGTTCCACTTCCGCCAGCGCAAGTCTAAGAGTAGGGCTGTTGCCGATGATTTGTGGGAATCTATTGTCAAACGACTCCGGTTCCCTTAATCGAACCTTGCTTAGATCTTCCATAGCTCACCTCCCGGGGGATCTGAACTTTGTCACATTTCGCCTTGTCTCTCTTGCAGTATTGAGCGAATAGTTGCTAACAATTGCTCGTCTCCAAACGGCTTCTCGAGAAACGCGACAGCACCAGCTTGCATTGCCTTGCGACGAACTTGCTTGTTCGCGTAGGCAGTAATGAAAATGATTGGGATTGACCAGCCCTCGGTAGCGAGATGGCTCTGGAGCTGTAAACCGTTCATGCCCGGCATCTGTATATCAACTACGAGACAGGACGTTTTGTTAAGTTGTCCAAGTCTTAAAAGATTTTCGGCAGATTCAAACACTGTCGCTCGATAGCCAAAAGACTCGATGAGCAGTTTCGTGGTCCTGCGAACGGACTCATTATCATCAACGACCAAAATCAGATTGGCTCTCACTCTAAATCCTCCAGTGGACTTAAAGTACTCTTATAAGGAGAAGGAATCTATTGGGCCTTAGTGGATTTGTGGTGACCGAAAGGCGACGTAAATAGTGCTTCCGTTTACAGCGAGGGAAAAGGTGAATCTGTGTAATGCTTTGGTTTACTAAACATTTGAAAGACTTTTGAGTTTCTCAATCATTCGTACCAGGTCGGCAACGGATTGCGCGTTCATCTTGTCCATTGCCCTGCTGCGATGAACCTTGATGGTATTTTCCGCAGTTCCAAGTTGATCAGCGATCTGCTTGTTGAGCTTGCCCGCAACCACCATCGAGATCACCTCACGCTCGCGAGAAGTCAACGAGTCGAACCTTTGTTGCAGATCCGTTATTTCTTTCTCCTGTTCCCGTCTCGCGCGAGCTCGCTCCAACGCGACACGAACTGCATCCAGTAAATCCTGGTCGCGAAATGGTTTAGTTAAAAACTCGACCGCGCCCGCCTTCATTGCGCGAACGGTCATCGGGATGTCGCCGTGACCCGTAATGAACACTATCGGCACTTGGCAATTTCTCGCTGCGAGCTCAGATTGCAAATCGAGTCCACTTAATCCGCGCATTCTGACATCCAGCACGAGGCAACCGGGAGCATCTGGTGTTAGCTTTTGCAAAGCGGCTTCAGCAGAGTCAAAGGTTTCTACGTGTAGGCCTACGGTGCTGATGAGAAATTTCAGCGAAGAACGCACTGAAGCATCGTCGTCAACGACAAAGACATCGGGAGCATCAGTCATGAGGAACTCCCATCGGCTACTGGCAGCGTGAAGAAAAACACAGCCCCGTTATAAATATTGGGTTCAGCCCAAAGGTGTCCCCCGTGACCTTCGATAACGGAGCGGCTAATCGGCAAGCCCATGCCCATACCGTGCGGCTTGGTCGTAAAAAAAGGAGTGAATAGATGATCCGCTTCCGATCCAAGGCCAGTTCCGGAATCGTGTATTGCGACGAGTACGTCGCCAGACTCGTTGACCCGGGATTGCACGCGGAGTACGCGAGGTCGGTCTGTAACGGCAGTCATGGCTTCGACTCCATTGATGATCAAATTCAGCACGACTTGCTGCAACTGAACGCGATCAGCCCGCACGAGTGGTAAAGAGCTTGTCAATTGCTGCTCGACCAGGATTTTATTCTTTTGAAGCTCGAGTCCAGCCAGAGCCAGCACTTCCTGAATTACCTCATTTATATTCACCAGGGTCTTTTCGGCTGGCGTCTTTTTTATGAAGGCACGAATCCGAGAGATCACAGCACTCGCTCGCGTGCTATCCGCAACAATTTCTTCAAGGGCTCGATGAAGAACCTCAGGATCGAGTTTATTGTTGGCATGCAGTCGCAAGCAGGCACTGCCGTTATTAGTGATAGCCGTTAAAGGCTGATTCACTTCATGGGCTATGGATGCTGTCAATTCTCCCATTGTCGTCAGCCTGGAAACACGTGTGAGGTCCGCCTCGGTCGCGCGCAACGCTTCCGAGGTCTTCATCAATTCGCTGGTCCGTTCTACGACGCGTTGCTCGAGTTCGTCATTGAGTCGGTTGATTTCAGCCTTGGCTCGCTTGAGCCCGGCGGTTTCGATGACGACCCACCTCTCTTGTCGCCTTACGAGCGCAAACTGGTGTGTACGCACCGCATCCAGAATTTCATAAGGTCCGCAGGACGCAAGCGAATACGCGCAAAGGACCGCCAGCGGCAGATTGCCGATAACTTCGTTGATACCCTCCTCGAGTTCGCAAAGCGGAATCCAGTCGTTCTTTGTGACCCAGCTCGTATCGCCGGTCAACCGCACGCCGGTGAAACCTTTACGAGACACATTAGCGAGTTTCGCAAACAGAGCGTCTGTGACTCGTTGACGATCAAACTTTCCACCCTGGAGAAAAAAGTCGTTGGCAGGTATAACTTCTATACGGGAATCCGCCACGTAACTATCAAAATTGGGTACCGACTGTTTCAGCGCAGCTGTGGCTTCTTCGACGGTCAAGGGTTCGGCCACAACCCACAGGCAGAACTCATCCTTTTCCAAACCCGACTTGCAATATGACATCAATGCGTCGAGGCGATCCTCTTTTGTCTCGTAGAAGAGACAAAAGTGCGTGCCCCAGGTCGCCATGTCGCCAATCATATCGATTCCAGACTTCCGCATCTCGGTCGCCATTGGAGTCGCCTCCTGATCTTGAACTTTGTTGACTTGTTCAAGCTGCGCACCAAGGTCACACCGATCCAGGAATGCGTGGTGCGCCACCCACACTCTTTCCAAAACTGCTTGTGGTTCGGGGGCACAGGGTGCTTGTCCGTACAGCTCAACGATCCGTTCCATCGCCCGATGGGCCAACGGCTGCCACTGGTCCACCCAATTCCTCAGCAACCCCGCATTAGCGGTACGCTGCTCAACCGCGTATTGAACCAGCTTCACGGTCCAATCGTTGCTCCGCTGACTGTCAAGCACAAAGTCGTCGAGTATCAGTGCAAGTAAAGCATCGTCATTTAAACGTGCGAGCTCCGCGAGCTGCTCGTTGAACACTGCGTCGAACATCGGCTTCACCACCAAATTCAGCACAGCAAAAGCCTCACCCCAGTCATAGGCGATGAGCATTTTTTCAACGGTCTCGCGTAGCTGTTGCCAAACGGCATCCTCTTCCCAGCGCCGCCGGGTGTATGCGCTTGAGGCTAAATCCGGATGATGTTCGAGTGCGAGGGATTTAGCTCGGTAAGCCACACGTTGGATACGGCGGAGCTCATCAGCCGCCTGAAAATAGGCCGCGTTTGTAATAAAGGAGGAAGGAGCCATCTGGCCTACGTAGAGAGCGGTCATTTGAAACGCATGTATGGGGAAACGTGAAGGTAGGTATAGTCGATCCAACTCGTCGACCCATTCTCGCTGCAGGCTCGTGACGTGGTCATGACGTTCGAACTCATCAACCAGGTTGTCGAGATAGTTTTCACGTGCAGCTTGCTGTTCCACGTATGCGCGATATGTAAGCTGGTGCGGATCCCGGAAACCTTCCCAGGAATCGGCCTGGAGGGCTGAACCTTCACGATATCGGTGATACCAGGTGTTGATGGGTGTGTATGGATTGAGCTCAAAGGGAGCAGGCTGCCGACGATAGTGGTAGTGCAACTTCGCAGTGACAATCTCGTACTCGCTGGGCTTTTTGCGTACATCGCCCAAGAGACTCCATGTCTTCGCTGGCTCGCGCCCGCGCACCACGCGCATTGCTAGTCCTCCCGCTCCAGATACCACTCGAGTGCGTCGTCGCCCTGAAACCGGATTCGTCCGGCAAAGCCTGAGAGGGAAGGTTCCAACTCACTGAGTCGAAACGTTCGCCCCAACGCTGCTTCCAGGCTCTTGCGCGTGACCCGGCAACGCCCGGGCGTATGGATGCGCACATACCCACCGTGGTCCTCATATAAGAGTTCGGCTTCTGGGTTGTCAGCTTCAATCGCTGTAAGTAGGGCCTCGATGATGTCCTGGTCCATCGGACGCAATACCGGGCCTACTAATTTTGGAAGCTGCACTCTTTCCATGTACTTTCAAGCTCTAATCATACCAACGAAAATAATTGAGTCCTGGACCTTTGACGGGTGACGTTTGAGATGACAGCCCTCTGGATTGACTCCTTTTCCCGTGGATAGATTGAACTGCCACATGTGGGCTGCGCAGGTGAGCGTGTGCCCGTCGAGTTCTCCATCGGCGAGGAGGGACTTTTGATGGGGACATTGCCCCTGATAAGCGCGAATGTCATCGTTGGTTAAGCGGACGAGCAGGATGTGCTCATCCCCCACCTGAACATTTATCATCTCACGGACCCAAAGGTCGTCCAGGCTAGCTACCGCGATCCATTCCAGCGCGACTGCGGACGCCGGCATCGTAAAACACCTCCACAAAACTCATTGGCAGGATCCCTGCTTGCGCGACGGTCTGGTCGGGTGACAAGACTTGCTGGTTGTATCGAACGCGCATGCGAAGACTCTCAGGGGGCAAGCGCCGGTTGATCACGTGATGGGCCACCTTCTGAGCGACAACATCCATCGTGTCCTGATCGTCTACCAGCACTAACAACGTAACGAAATCGCCGCGAAAGGCTGCTTGAAGTGGAACTGTGGCCATAGGTTTCGCTTCTCTTAAGCGGCAGACGCGGCAGCGGATGGCGCCTGTTCATAAGCCCAGGCGCAGTTCATCGCATCACTGCCTTGCTCGGCAGGGGAAAGACCCATATAGGCTAGTACGCCCGCCACGTTCGCCGGCTGAATATCGCCTGCCAGAAAGCGGTCTATGATGGACAGGTGGCCTGCGTAACGTGCCGGATTTTGCTCGAAGATCCACCGGCAAGGGTCGGAACAGAATGTGTATACCCGACGGTTATAGATGACGAGTTGGGGCGGTACGCCGATCGTCGGACTGCACATTGGAATTTGGCACAGGTTGCACACCACGAAAAGCGTTTCCGGATGAGTGTGTGCGACATCCCCATTGCGGACATTCTCAGCGATTGTCTGCCAGAAGACGCCAAATCGCTCGTGCCAACCCGGATACTTCGCTTCCAGCCACTCACGCTCCGCGGCACTTACTCCCGCATCCGGGTTCCACCAGACGGTGCGTCGCTTGAACCAAGTTCCCAAGTGAAGCGCGTGATGGAGCCAATCCAACTCTTGAAGAAAAAGCTCCCAATACCACGGACGCTCTAAGCCGAGATCCCGAAGTTGATCGTTGAATTGCTTGATGATCCATTCGAGCATGAACTCTTTGAAGGAGAGACGGCGATGTGGGAGCGGCGTGTAGTAATCCATTGCCGCACCAGTCAAAAGCGCGAAGACTCGCCATCCCCGCCAGAACATCACGTCGATCAGGCGCTGGGCCTCTGCTTTGTTGCCATGCTCGAGTAGCAGCCGGAGTGTGGGTTCGCCCTGCTGAGCGTGGCGAGCCTCGTCTGTCTGGATGCTGGAGATCAGCGTGCTGAACTCCACGTCGCCCGTCTCCATGGCATCAGCAGCCAGCCCTAAGAATTGCAAATTCGTGAAGCCGGTCTCGATAACAAATGTCAGTTGGATCGCCATTGACACGGCGTCGTTCGCCGTCAACATGTCATCGAAGAAATGACGGAGGGCGATCGCTCCCCACTGATTTGTGTGAAACGCCTTGTGAGCCCAATCGAACCGCGGTTCCTTGTTGAGTAGGGCGTGAGAAAATGAGAGCTGGATTTGGCCGTGCCGGATTTCATCCAACGTACCGAACAAGGCCATGTTGCGCCACGCCGCCGCTCGACCGAACCGACCCATGCGAGCTTCGCCTAAGGTGGCGAGGTATTCGGGCATGGCGATGGCTCCGTAGTGCCCGACAATCGCCGCCTTCCAACCTGGATCGAGGTTCTCAAAAATTTTTGAGCGGGCGAGGGCTGACCTGATGGAGTATACGCCAGCCTCTTTCTGGGACTGATTCTGGACGTACTCGCGGTAGGTGATCTTGTAAGGCTCATCCCAGGTCCATCAGTCCGCTGGAGGAATGCCGTGGCTGTGTGATAATGCCTCAGGAAAAACTTCCGCCTCGGTCACATACTTAAAACTCCAATTCATATCACGGCATAGATCATACCACTGTGAACGCTCGAGTCTGGGCATATCACCTCTCTCATTGCCCCCGGCGCCGTCGCTTGGGGATGAACCGCAAAAATCTAGAGGGGGAGCCCGTAGTAACCCTGGTTATAGGTGAGATGGGGATCGTGGAGCAGTCGAGCAAGTCCTGGTTCGTTGCTCCAGTGCAAGGCTAACTAGCGGGGAACATTGCCGCATCAAAAAGCAAATAACAAAGAGTCTGAGATAACATCAGACCTCGCAGCACGCGTCCGATGAACTCTCAGCAAATAACCGCTCTTGTTATGAATTCGCGTCAGTATCTACCCGTACTCTAACGTTGTCAATACTTGTTTCTGATTGCCCGCACATCATCTTCGCGACTCTATATCATGTTGTCATGGTGCCACCTTTCTCACGTTCCAGGGCCGATCGAATGCTTGCGAGCAGTTGCTCGTCACTAAAAGGTTTATCCAGGAATGCAACAGCACCTGCTAGCATTGCCTGGCTATGAGTTTCTTTTTTTCCGTAGGCAGTAATGAAAATGATCGGGATGGACCAGCCTTCTGAAGTGAGGTGTCTCTGGAGTTGTAAACCGTTCATGTCCGGCATCTGTGCGTCAAGCACGAGACAGGACGTGGCGTGAAGTTGGCTGGATGTCAAGAACCTCTCAGCGGATTCAAAACCGGCCGCTAGATAACCAAATGACTCGATTAGCAGTTTTGTGGTCCTGCGAACCGACTCATCATCATCGACTATTGAGATCAGATTGGGGGCCACTCCGAGAAATCCTCCAATGAGCAGGGTAATCTATGGGCTCTTGGTAGATTTACATTGATGTTTCTACACCCCACAGCGGCGCGATTTCACCCCGCCTTAGGGCCTTCCTATCAGTCGCCGAGCAGCGACGCAGGAATCCTTCAGTTCTGTTGCAACGACAACATCGGCAGCCCCGCTGAGAATTTCCGAAGTGAAGTCAATATATTCTTATTTCGAAAAGAATCTATTGGCCTCGGTGCATTCCTGATAGTCAATAGAAGGTTATGGATAATGCTTTCGTTTACACCGCCTTGTTGAACTTTTCCTAAAAATAAAAGTAGGTGGAAGACATCTTTCGTGTTCGTTTCGTGTAATTTCGGAACCTTCGTTTTTTAATGGCGATGCTCGGCCCGTTCCGAGCACCGCCTGTTCCGCGGCGGCGAGCCTCCCTTGCCCTTAGCCGCAACGGAATTAAAACCATTGAGCTATCCCTCTCCCGCGATGCCCGACTCTTGTACGCTGCAGTTTCGGTTACAGCGACGTCACCAATGCTAAGCTTCCTTCCAATCATTCTGATCTGTAACTCTCAGTTGCGGCCGGCCATGACGCCACCATCGACAGGCAAGATCGTTCCCGTGATCCAGCTACTCTGATCCGAAGCCAGAAAGAGGATTGCTTCAGCAACATCGCCTGGTTGCCCATTTCGCCCTAATGGATGAAAAGCGTTGAAGGTGGGCAGCGTCTTTTGCACTTGCTCCTCGGTCAGGAAAGTCGAATAGAGAGGAGTCTCGACAACAGCAGGAGCAACTGCGTTAATTCTGATTTTGTCGCCGGCCAGTTCCAATGCAAGATTGTGGACCAAGGCGTGAACACCGGCATTCGCCGCTGAGTAGGCGCTGGATGGAGTAGCGCCTATAGCCTGGAGCGCCCACATAGCTCCGGTATGCACAATAGCGCCACCGCCTCGCTTCTTCATTGCTTTCGCGGCGGCCTGCGCAAGAAAGAACTTTCCTTTGAGGATTGTGTCGAGAAACCAGTCGTACTCTTCCTCACTTACTTCGATGAATGGTTTTGGTCTGAAGACACCGGCATTGTTCACCAAAATATCCAGACCACCAAATTGTCGCTCAGCTCGTTCCACAAGAGCGGCTCCAGTCGCCGGTTTGGCAATGTCACCTGCCAGAATATGAACCTGATCGGCGCCCGCCTCTATTTCTTTTGCTGCAGAATGAAGCTTTGCTTCGTCTCTCCCACTAAGAACAACCGAGGCGCCCTCCGCAACCAAGCGCTTTGCTGTCTCTTTACCTATACCTGAGCTGCCACCCGTAACGATTGCGACCTTGCCCTTGAATCTCATTTAGTTCTCCCTCTTAACGTTTATCCACAATAGGACACCGGACTAATACTCACCGCTGCTTCTACGGAAATATCAATAACTAATACGGTACTTTGTCACGAAGTAACGGATAGAACTGGATGTAAGTCATATCCGTGTTGGCGACATTGGCGATGTGGCATCCGGCGCATTCGGCCGCAGGCCTCTCCGCTGATGTCTTTTCATATGGCATCGGATGATGCCCAAAGGTGAAGAAACCCCAGCCATTCGTCTTTGCGAAGCGCTTGCTGTCTTTTATTGACATGTCGATGCCGTTGTACGCGCCGTTGAAATATCCGCGTCCGGATGGTTCCTTACGAGAGCCGTCTGGAAATTCCGGGTCACGAACCCGCGTCAGTTCTTTTACAATCACTGTTCCTTCTGGAAAGTCACCTGTCTTCATATAAACATCGACGTTTTTCTGCTCGATGTAGACGTGGTGATATTCGGGGAAGTTCGACTTGGTACAGTTCTTTCCCTCCGCGTCGCAGTTGAACTTTCCATTATTGAGGCCCTCGGGTGTTAAGGGAGCACCCACAAACACCCATTTCCGAAAGCCTGTCGGCAACTGCACTGTGCCGTCAGGGTTAAAAACCGCGCCTGATTGTTGAGTCTGGTCGGCAGTGACGGACGCCACTGCATGTGCGGCCGCCGGTTTCGCCACCGTGAAGTACACGGCTGAGGCAGCCAGTCCCAGGCTAACGATCGTTAACAGATACTTTTGCATTGCGAATCTCCTTGAGGTGTTTTTCTATCTGTGTCGTGTCCGTGTCGTGCTTACTTCGCTTTGAGGACCGGGTAACCTTGCACATATACCCAGTCAGTTGATTTAGCTGGAACATGACAACCCAGGCAGTCCTTCTTGTAGTCAGTTGCAACCTGCTTATCGGGTGCGTCCGACTTGTACAGCGCCCAACCCCATCCATCGCCCCACAGCGGATTGCCTGGATAGCGCCCTTTTTCGTCTTTCATCATGACGAACCATATCTTTGTATCTTTGGCCCAATTCACCTCGCCGGTCGTCATTTGACCGTGCTCAGTTCCGAAAACTTCTTTGACCAGGACAGTTCCATCTGCAAACTTTCCATTCTTGCGGTAGTACTCAGCCGTTCCCGGCGGTGCGTATGTGTAGTGCAGATCGATGTCGCCACTCTGACTAGCCACCGAAAAAACTCCGAGAGCCTGAAACTTCTCCCGGTAATCGGACGGCTTGCTGATGATCCCGTTCTTATCGACCAGATCGAATCCGCTGGCACTAGTTTTGTTTTGTGATTTAACCGGGTAGTCGGTTTTGTTCTGCGGCTTAACCTGGGAGCCGACCAGGATTAGGAGCGCGAAAATGAGCAGTATGTAGCGCGTCCAGTTCCCACTGCTTAGCAGGCGGCGAGTGTTACGGATCCAGAAGCGTTGGTCCAACTTGTGAATGTGCTGTTGTGATTTCATGGTACTTCAGCACATCGCAAGCGACGGGCCAATATAGAAAACTCGCTGCGATTCGCGTCAGACTACGTTTTGTTGGCAGGATGAGTTGAGGTGCAAGTTGGAAAGTGTCGAAGAGACGCCACCGTGTCGGTATATCGACGCTGTTTCGACACTGCCACGACGAAGATTCGACGTCACTACCCTCACAAGCCTAATTAAGAGCGAGTTCACTACTGGCCCAGTGCTTGCGCTGAAACTCGACCAAGCGTTGGATTCATCTGCCGAATCTCGGATGAAAGGATTCAACTTCTTGAATCGCAAATTCACGCACTGCCTGCAGAAGATTGGTTACGATCTTGCTCAGGCCAAAGCCAGGAAGAGAAGTCAGGCGTTGCCTTCATGCTGATGGACAATTTAGGCACGGCGAACTACTGGTCATACGGAACTCAGACGCTATGGGTCTTTAAATAGAGCCGCGAAGAAGCACAAGAAGCACAATGTCATTACTAGTCGAGTCAGAACAGTTAGCAACTGCAAACGTGGAGTCTGGGATGCTCAGTCTAATAACGATTGATGGCTTGGCCCACGAAGCAACGGCTGGTGAGCGTCTCATCGATCGGCTCAACCGCAGTGAGATCAAACTCCCGCAAGTGTGCTATCACCCGCAAGTTGGACCAATCCAGACCTGCGATACCTGCATGGTCGAGGTAGACGGCGCCCTTGTCAGAGCATGTGCTGCCACCGTTTCAGCGGGAATGAATATCAAGACGAATTCTGCCGCCGCGAATGATGCGCAGCGCGAAGCAATGGATCGCATTCTGAGCAATCATCTTCTCTATTGCACTGTCTGCGATAACAGCAACGGCGACTGCACGGTCCATAACACTACGAAACTTCTGGGGGTCGAACATCAGGAGATCCCGTTTCGAACCAAACCCTACGACGTGGACAATACGAATCCGTTCTATCGCTACGATCCGGACCAATGCATTTTATGTGGCCGCTGCGTGGAAGCATGCCAAAACGTCGAGGTAAATGAAACGCTTTCAATTAACTGGGAAGACCCGCACCCGCGTGTGCTGTGGGATGGTGGTGTGCCGATTGGCGAGTCGAGCTGTGTTTCGTGTGGGCACTGCATCACTGTTTGTCCCTGCAACGCGCTAATGGAAACCTCGATGCTGGGCCACGCAGGATTCTTCACAGGGCTTCCAAAGTCCACCCTGGAGGGCATGATCGATCTCGTGAAGGGAATCGAGCCTGAAACCGGATATGGGGCCATCTTCCGCGTATCCGCAGCAGAAGCGGCTATGCGCCACTCGCGCATTCGCCACACAAAGACTGTGTGCACCTATTGCGGAGTCGGGTGCAGCTTCGATATGTGGACCAAGGATCGACATATTCTTAAGGTCGAGTCACTTGATGGTCCTGCAAATGGCATCTCTACCTGCGTCAAGGGAAAGTTTGCCTGGGACCATGTCAACAGCGCTGATCGATTGACGAAGCCGCTTATCCGCGAAGGCGACGGTTTTCGCGAAGCGACCTGGGAAGAAGCGCTGAGCCTGGTAGCTCGACGCTTGAGCGAGATCAAAGCGGAAAGTGGACCAGACTCAATTGGGCTGATCTCATCGTCCAAATGTACCAACGAAGAAAGCTATCTCATGCAGAAGCTGGCGCGCGCAGTGATCGGCACGAACAACATCGACAACTGTTCGCGTTACTGCCAGTCGCCGGCAACCGCCGGCTTGTTTCGCACAGTTGGCTACGGCGGTGACTCAGGTTCAATCAGCGATATTGCGCAGGCCGATCTGGTCGTCATTGTCGGCAGCAACACGGCTGAGAATCACCCGGTGCTCGCAACGCGCGTAAAGCGAGCCCAGAAACTACACGGTCAAAAAGTAATCGTTTCCGATCTACGCGAACACGAAATGGCGCGCCGCGCGGACATCTTCCTGCATCCACAACCGGGAACTGATCTCATCTGGCTTTCGGCAGTCAGTCGTTACTTGATCGATCACGACTTGATAAAGCGTGACTTCATCGATCAATGGGTGAATGGATTCGATGACTATCGCAAGAGCCTTGAGCCGTTCACCTTGGAGTTTGCGTCCAAGCGCTGTGGCGTGCCCGTCGATACTTTGAAGAAAGTGGCCCACTGGATTGCAGACGCAGAGCGCGTGTGCATTCTCTGGGCCATGGGCGTTACGCAGCACAGTCAGGGGTCGGATACGTCAACGGCGATGTCAAACCTGTTGCTGATCACAGGGAACTACATGCGCCCCGGAACCGGCGCGTATCCGTTACGCGGACACAACAATGTGCAGGGAGCGAGCGACAACGGGTCGATGCCAAACAATCTTCCTGGTTATCAGTCGGTTGATGATCCTGAGATCCGCGCGCGCTTTGAAGCGGCTTGGAAGGTAACGTTGCCTTCAACCAAAGGACTCGACAATCACCAGATGGTGGATGCCATTGAGCAAGGCCAGGTCAAAGCGATGTATCTGATCGGAGAGGAGATGAGCATCGTCGATTCGAACGCGAACTATGTTGGCGATGCGTTTTCCAAGCTTGAGTTCTTTGTTGTGCAGGACATCTTTTTCGGCGTTACTTGCCAGTATGCGGACGTAGTTCTACCTGCGGCTCCGAGTCTGGAAAAAGAAGGCACCTTCACGAGTACTGAGCGCCGAATCCAGCGGCTCTATGAAGTGTTCGAGCCCCTGAAAGGTTGTCGTCCCGATTGGCAGATCATCCAGGACGTTGCCAATCACCTTGGCGCGTCATGGCACTACCAGCATCCTTCGGAAATCATGGTGGAAATTGCCTCGCTGACACCTATGTTCGCCGGTGTGAGCTACGAAAGACTCGAAGGATACAAGTCTTTGCAATGGCCGGTTGATCCAGACGGGAGCGATCAACCATTGCTCTACACGAAGGAGTTTTTCATGCCGGACGGAAAAGCCAGGCTCTTTCCTTTGAGTTGGCAGGAAGTGCCGGAACAACCCGATGCTGAGTTTGATCTGCATTTAAACAATGGTCGGCTGCTCGAGCATTTTCATGAGGGCAACCTTACTTATCGCACCGCTGGCATTCGCGAGAAGACACCAGACACCTTTGTAGAAGTCTCACTGGAGTTAGCCGAGGAGCGAGACATCCAAACGGGAACCTGGGTTCACCTTACTTCACTTTACGGTCGGGTTCGGGTGCGCGCCATGGTGACAGACCGAGTTCATGGACGAGAGCTCTACATGCCGATGAATTCAATCGAGAGTCCCATCAATCGATTGACTAGCAGCCACACTGATCCGGTTACCCATACTCCGGCTTACAAGGAGGTCTCAGTGCATATGGGAGTGTTGCCTGAGATCGGCGACAGCCCGCTGCCCCGGACCAACTCGCGTTGGGGTCATCCGACGCCCCAGCGTGGAGTGGAGGTCGACCGCAAATGGCAGCGGGCTGACTATCACCCTCCGGGATCAAAGCTGGTCCAGATCCAACGGAGGCACAGGCCGTAGCGGAGAAAAAGAAGATGGCCCAACCGATTCAATTACATTTGGCCCCGCGCGATCCTGATCGGGAACTTAGCGCCCGGCTTGAGCAAGCACCATTGGAACACGCAGAGGCCTTATTGGCTGCCTACGAAGTCTTGCAGAAGCTGCACGATCATGGCGTGCTCGATTTGATGCGGGGAACATTAGGCGGAAGCGAAAAGATTCTGGAGCAGGCCGTCGCAGTAGCAAGTGGACCAGCGGCCATTCGCGCATCTCGAAACCTGCTCCTGACCGTCACGGCCCTCGGCGAGATCGAGCCAGCCTTGCTCAGCGATCTGACGCGCGCAGTTCCAAAGGCTTTAGTCCAGGCCGACGCCCGAAAAGGCAAGCCGCCCGGACTTATCAAACTGGTGAGCACGTTCTGGCGCAACAAAGATTTTCGTCGCGGCCTGGCGGCTTTCAACGATTTGCTCGAGATGTTTGGAAGAAACCTAACTGCGAACGTGCCTGAACAAAAGTAGATAGTTCGCTGAATCAGATGAACTCCGTATCAGTGGCACAACCCGCACAAGACCTCACCAGGCATGCGCAGCTGTGGCTTGTGCGTCATGGCGAAACCGAATGGAGTCTCTCTGGCCAACATACCGGAAGAACCGATATTCCATTAACGGAAAACGGCGAGCACCAGGCGATCGAGATAGGCAAATTTTTGAAGAGCCACAACTTTGCGGTTGTATTGACGAGTCCGTTGCTGCGAGCGCGTGAAACGTGCTGGCTCGCAGGCTTTGGCGAAACTGCAAAGCAGGATCCCAATCTTCAGGAATGGAATTATGGAGAATACGAGGGACGCACAACTAACGAGATCCGAAAAGTACGACCGGGCTGGTCGCTATGGAAGGACGGAGTTCCCGGCGGAGACAGCCTCGAGCTGGTTGCAGCCAGAGCTCAAGCAGTAATCGACGATGTAGCCGGAAGCCCTGGCGACGTGCTCCTTTTCGCACACGGGCACATACTCCAGGTTCTCTTGTGCTGTTGGTTGGGTTTGCCTCCTGAGGATGGGCGCCTGTTCGCGCTCGCCACAGGCGCCGTGAGCATGCTGGGTTACGAAGATGAAATGCGTGTAATTACGAATCTGAACGCTGGCGTAGAAAACTTTTAAAAAGAGTTGCTGGTCTAACAGCTTATCCTCTGCAACTCTGACTTACGTTTAACCGACAGACGCACAATCTCCGTCCCCATCTCACTGAGTTGCGCAGCTTTTGAATTCATGCGTGTCTCCACGTAAGGAATTCGCGGCAATGTTGTACAGCTTTCTTTTATGCAAGTGGTTTCATCGGGAGAAATTCAATGCCGCGTCCGAAGCTAGTGAATGGGAGTAAAACCCAAAGGTAAAGATAAATACAGAAACGATGACATTAGTCGTTTTACCACTTGGCGCCGGCATGAGATCCCCCGTCGATGCGAATGTTTTCGCCGTTCACCATCGGTGCCGATTGCAAGTAGAACAGAGCATCCACGATTTCTGAGACTTGAACCAAGCGTGGAATCGGGCTGAGCTTTTTCAGAGCCTCGTGGTCGCGGTGAGCGTGCATTGGTGTATCCACGACGCCCGGCGAGATCGTGTTGGCCCGAATCCCCTCATCCAGATATTCCATCGCCAGGGCGCGGCTGAACGCGGGCATGGTGGATTTGGTGATGATCGGCAGTGCCATGTGCCCACCGGCCAAGGGCTGATCGACCACAACGGCCGAAATGCTCACGATGTGGCCGGACTTTTGTTTGCACATCTGCGCCACCACTTGCTGTGTCACGAAGAAGTATCCAGCGACATTAACGTGGATGTTCGTTTCAAAATCCTCCGAGGTGTATTCCGTGAATGGCTTGGGCATATAGATTCCCGCATTGTTGACGAGCAGGTCAATGCATCCGAAATAGCTCACGGCCGTCCCAGCCACCTTTAAAGCGGTCTCTTTTATGCCGATGTCCCCGTCCACCAGGATCAGGTCTGGGGAGGGTTTTAGTTCCTTTGATTTGCTAACCGTGCGCGAATTGGCGACGACACGAAGCCGCGTTAGAGCAGCGCTCGCGTGATACCCAACCCCAGGCCGCTGGACGCGCCAGTGACAATAGCCACTCGTTGCCGGCCTGCATTCGTACTCATGGCCTTTGTTTCCTCATTCTCAATTCCTCCAAATCGTCCGAAGCTAGTGAATGGGAGTGAGAATCGGTGCTCCCTCATTTTTGATAAAAAATACGACGAACTTCGCTGGTTTAGTCTTACTCACGTTGCGGCTTAAGGTATGAACGTCTTCAGGCGATTCGTAAAATACCTGCCCGGGACCAAGCCGGCAAAGCGTGCCTCCGCGAACCTGCATCTCAACTTCCCCGTCGAGAACATAGACTACCGCGTGCGCATCATGCCGGTGGATCGCCTCGACGGCTCCCGGGGCGTAAGTGACGCTAATGACTTCAATCTCTTTACCTGGTGCTTCCGGAAGCCGTTTCGTAAGGAGCGTATCCACTTGTTGGGCATGCGTTAACGCCGTGGCAAATCCGAAGTTAAATGTTCGGTCGAGAAACTCATGCATCAACGACCCAATCCGATCCACTTCTTCTTCCAACGCGAAATGGCCAGTGTCGAGAAGATGGAGCTCTGCACTGGGAATATCTCTTTTAAAGAGTTCAGCACCCTCCACCGTAAAGATTCCATCGTTTTTGCCCCAAGTGATCAGAGTCGGGGGCTGTTCTTTATGGAAATACTCCTGCCAATCGGCATAGACATCCAGATTCCTTTTTGCGTTGTAGAGGATTGAAAGTTGGATTTCCTTGTTTCCTGGCCGGTCCTGATAAGCCTGGTCGATCACCCAATTGTCAGGGCTGATCTTCGACGGATCGCTGACGCCATGCAAATAATGCCACTTGGTTCCTTCAATCGTCAGCAGCCAGTCGAGTAGAACTTGAGCGTTCTTTTCGCTCCGATCTTCCCAATAATCCAATAATCCCTTGGCGAACTCCTTATTTAAAGCTTCTTCATGGGCGTCCCCGTTTTGGACGATCAGAGCGGTCACTCGTTCGGGATGCATGACAGCTAACCGGAAGCCAACCGATGCACCTATGTCCGAGAGGTATAGCGCATATGAAGAAAGATTCAGCTTTTCGGTGAACTTTTCGGTCACAGTCGTTAACCCTTCGAAGGAATAGTCGAAATCGTTGACCGACGGGGCTGAGCTTTCGCCATATCCAGGGAAGTCTGGGGCAACCACATGATATTTATCCGCAAGCAGGGGAATCAGATTGCGGAACATATGAGAAGACGACGGAAAGCCGTGCAAGAGCAGAACGGTCGGGGCATCCCGGGGACCGGCTTCGCGATAAAAGATTTCCAGCCCCTCCACGTTAAGCGTGCGATAAAAAACGGTCGGCGTAATCGTGTTCGACACTTGAACTTGCTTTGTCATCGTGCTCGACATCTAAACTCTCCTTCGCGCGTTGAATTGCACCTTCGTGGGCTTAGTCAATCCCCAAGTCCTCACGGATGAACGCGGATGATGGTCTTTCCCTTGATCCGCTCGGGCGGGTTGAGCGCGGCTACGGCATTATCGAGGGTCGCGAGGTAGCTGATGTTCGTCCGCACTCTTCCGTCACGTGCCCGCCGGACAATCTCACTCAGTTGGGCGCGATCGGGTACGACTACGAAGTCGATAGTCAGGCCGTCAGCGGGCCGCGCCTCGGTCGGGCCGGCGATGGTCACCAGCGTTCCTCCGGCGCGAATCACGCACGCAGACCGCTTCGCGATGTCACCGCCGAGGACGTCGAAAACCAGATCGACCCGCCCGACATCTTCCAGGCCATCGTTATCGAGGTCTACGAACTCCTGTGCGCCGAAGTCGACAGCCGTCTGACGGTCGGCAGCATGCCCGGTGCCGATCACGTACGCGCCAGCCTCACGTGCGAGCTGCGTCGCCATCGAACCGACTACGCCGGCCGCGCCGTGCACGAGGACGGTCTGCCCCGCACAAAGGCGGCCGTGCTCGAATAGCCCCTGCCACGCGGTCAGTCCCGACATCACGAGGGCTGCACCCTCGGTGAAGTCAACGTCGCCCGGCAGCGGTGCGAGATTGCGTGCCTCGACGGCTACGTACTCCGCCAGCGTGCCGTCGCGAGTCCAGTCGGTGAGGCCGAACACCCGCTGTCCCACCGACAGCCCCGTCGTTCCATAGCTGAGAGCGGTGACCACTCCGGCCAGCTCGTGGCCGGGGATCGAAGGCGTCCGGTCACGGCCCAGGCGATCGATCCAGGTCGAGGGCCACGACAGCTCATTCCCGGTGAATCCCGACGCATGAACCTGAACAACGACATCGCCGTAGTTCGCGCCCGACAGACTGCCGAGCGCCGCCCCCTGCGGCTCCGGCCGCTCCACCAGCTTCATCCCGGCCGTTCCCGCATCCTGATCCGTGACCACAATCGCCTTCATTGGTCACCTCCCTGTGTGGAGTTCTTGCCTGTAAGGCAGCCGCTCCACCCGAGCGAGGAGCGCCAGAATGGCACTATGAAGTGCGTCTGTATCCCACTGCTTAGCAGGTCTCGGGTGTTGCGGAGCCGGAAGCTCTGGTCCAACTTGCGAAGGTGTCGTGTTGTTTTCATCTTGCTGCCGCACCTCGCAAGCTACGAGCCAGTATCGAAAACTCTCATCCCGCCGAGTAAGACCAAACAATATTGGAAGGCCGAGTTGAGCAGGCGTCGGACCAACGTCGCGCAGACGTCGTCGTGTCGCTATGTCGACACGACGAAATCATGCGAAGTCCCAGCTGACGTAACACTGTCTACTAGAACCCTGCTACCAGTGAGATTTTGCGGCTTGCGCCGTTCGGGCCTTTTGGCCGTTCCCTTGCATCCTTTATCGAGATGCCGTGTTGAAGAACTCGCAGGCAATTTCGCTTGAGCTTTCGCTCGGAACCTTGATCTGCGCACGAGACTACGTTTGCAAGGGAGAATTACCGATGACGATCATCTCACGAGGCTTCACTGGTCGACGCAGAGTGGACGATGAAAAGCTGCCACCAGGGCAGTACGTCACCACTGATTTCCCCGTCTTGTCTGCGGGGCCCACGCCGCGTGTGCCATTAGCTAAATGGGAATTCACAGTAGGAGATGGGAACAACGAATTGAAGCGATGGGACTGGAAATCGTTTCGTGAATTGCCGACCGAAACATTCACGGTTGATATTCATTGTGTCACACGGTGGTCCAAGTTCGGCACGACCTGGGAAGGCGTTTCGTTGGATACGTTGTTTGCAGACGTAAAAACGGATGCTTCCTATGCGCTCGTGCATTCGTATGGCGGCTACACAACAAATCTGCCACTGAATGATCTCCTGAACAAGCAGGCATGGATCGCGTTCAAATTTGAAGGTGAAGACCTGGCGCCGGAACACGGTGGTCCAGCCCGACTCCTGGTGCCTCACCTTTATCTATGGAAGAGTGCGAAATGGGTGCATGGCATCACGCTGATGAAGCAGGATAGCCCTGGTTTTTGGGAACGCCTCGGTTATCACAATTATGGAGACCCATGGCGTGAACAGCGTTTTTGGAGTGACTGATGTGGCACGTCGGAAAGATCATCGCTCTTCATGATGAAACCGCGACGGCGCGCACGATTATTCTTGAAGTCCCGGATTGGCCTGGGCACATCGCAGGGCAGCACGTCGACGTTCGTTTGACGGCTGCCGATGGATACTCGGCGGCTCGGTCATACTCGATTGCTTCAGCTCCCAACGTCGACGGCCGCATTGAGCTTACCATCGAACGATTGCCTGACGGCGAGGTCTCACCCTATCTCACACAAGAGCTCACGGTCGGCGATCCTTTGGAGTTGCGAGGGCCGCTCGGCGGCTGGTTTGTGTGGCGCGCCAATCAAACTGAGGCGATCCAACTCATCGCAGGAGGTTCGGGGATTGTTCCGCTAATGGCTATGATTCGTTCGCGCGCCTCAGCAGGGAACCGCGCTCCATTTCGACTAGTGTATTCCGTGCGAGAACCGGCCGCTGTTTTTTACCGCGATGAACTGAAGGCGCTATCGAGTCAAGATAGCGCTGACAGCGTCACTTACGCGTACACAAGAGCCGCTCCTGAAGACTGGCCCCGTCCGCCGGGCCGCATCGACGCCGCTTTGATCGAGAGCGCCGCCTGGCCCTCAAATCTTGGTCCAACTTGCTATGTTTGCGGGCCGACACCGTTTGTTGAAACTGCTGCGCGCCTTTTGATTGCCTCCGGCCACAGCCCCGACAAGATCAGGACCGAGCGTTTTGGTCCTACAGGAGATCGAAAATGAGTTCACATGCTTACGATTATCTTGACGGCAACGCCGCTGCGGGCGAACTGGCCAAAATATTCACTATGGACGTTACGGTTGCAGAAGGACAGTGTGCCCATTGCGGTGAAACAAAACGCTTTGCCGAGGCTCATTTATATATGCAATGCCCCGGCGTCGTGGCGAGATGCGCCCATTGCGGGCAGGTACTACTTCGTTTGGTATCGATTCGAGATCGGGCGTTACTTGATCTGAGTGGGATGACTTACTTGAGCTTCGACACGTCACAACTCCACAAATGACCACCCCCTCATTTTTGCAAACCTGCTCCAAGTAATAATAGCCCTATTGCGGGTGCGAGACATGCAAAGCCTCAGTGTCGAAAATTCGCAACGCTGTGACGCAATAGTGACGCGAAGCAAACTGCTCGACACTTGAAGAATAAGGCGACGGACCTGCGTCGAGATGCACAAATCAATTTATAGATATTGGCGCGGTTCTTGCGGTTGCTGAGAAAGAATGAACCCGGCACGGGTTCTGATGGGAGATCGTAAATGAAAAAAGCAACCGCAACCAAACCGCTCAGTGACAGTGACCAAAAAACGTTTCACCAGCTCTATCAGAAATATCACCGTGGTGTTTATTCAATATGCCTGCGTATGACACAGAACATTTCTGACGCGGAAGATCTGACTCAGGACGTTTTCGTTCAATTGTTCAGAGTCATTGGGAGCTTTCGCGGCGAATCAGCCTTCACTACCTGGCTTCACCGTTTAACCGTCAACTGTGTACTCATGCAATTTCGAAAACGCAAAGTGCGACAAAAACTAGTGAGAGAGAACGGAGACTTGCCAGCTTACATGATCGGGGCCATTTCTGATCAAGGGCAAGTGAGAATCGTCGATCGCATTCTGCTATCTGAGGTGGTTGCGAAATTACCTAAAGGTTATCGGGAAGCAATCATTCTGCATGACATGGAAGGCTTGGACCACGATGAGATAGCTGAAAGCAGAGGTCGTGCGGTTGGCACGTCGAAGTCGCAGTTGCATAAAGGAAGAGCAAGGTTGCGACAATTAATCGCTGGTCGACCTCAGCCGGCGAACAGGCGACCTGTTGCCTCAGATGCCTAAACATGCACAAAGAAACGATCCAGGCCATGCGCGGTAAGGGGATGGCAATAATAACGGGCCACTTATTTATGTATTCATCGCGACTGATCATATTGGTGTTTTTGCTTTTGACCGTGGTATTGACCGCCTTCGCCCAACATCACGGTCATCAGATGCCGTCTCCAGCCGCAAGTCCTACTCCTGCTGCGACGCCGACCCCTTCTCCTGCCAACATGCAAATGCATCGACATTCACCAGTAATGGAGGCGCCAGATGCTTCTACTGGCGAAAATAAAACCACCAGGCCCGCTAGTCCCTCGCGGAGCGCCACCGGGCATATGCACGGAAAAGATCCCGGTTTAGTCGACACAGACTCACTCATCGTGATGAATGGTGATCAGATGGGGATCCGCGTCGGCTTAAGCGCTACAAACGTCATTTCGATGGGAGCAATGGGGTCGGGAACGTCATGGCAACCATCATCAGGACAGATGCATATGCACCATTGGACCAAGGGTGACTGGCTGCTGATGTTTCATTACAACTTGTTCGCCGGCGTGAATCGACAAGGCGGACCGCGCGGAGTCACAAAGTTTGAGTCTACCAACTGGTTCATGCCTATGGCTTATCACAAGCTGGGAAAGGGAACACTGCAACTGAGGGGTATGATTAGCACCGAACCTTTTACTGTCGCTCCAGGTGGTTCACCACTTCTTTTTCAAACGGGCGAGACATACAAAGGTCAGCCATTGATCGACCATCAGCATCCGCACGACCTCTTTATGGAGCTATCCGCGCAGTACACGTTGGCGCTCGGCGAACGCGGGACTTGGTTTACCTACTTTGGCTATCCTGGCGAGCCCGCGCTTGGACCAGTCACGGTTCTACATCGCACGTCCGCTTCGGAGAATCCTTCCGCCACGCTAGCGCATCACTTACAGGATTCGACGCACATCAGTTTTGGGGTGCTTACGACAGGGTTCACTTATCGGTGGTTCAAATTGGAAGGATCCATCTTTAACGGACGTGAGCCTGACGAGAATCGATATGACTTCGAGGCTCATAAATGGAATTCTCGGTCTGCACGGCTTTGGTTTATGCCGAACCACAATTGGGCTTTCCAAATCAGTCACGGATTTCTTCGCAGTCCAGAAAATGACGAACGTGACGTTGATATTCACCGAACAACAGCGTCGGTTCAATACAACAAGCCGTTTAATCAGGGAAACTGGGCTTCGGCTTTTGTGTGGGGACGCAATCATGCAAGCAAGCCCGGTGAGACTCGTAATCTGAACGGCTACACCGCGGAATCAACAGTCGAATTTCTTGACAAGAATTATATCTACACCCGAATCGAACTCGTGGATAAAGATGAGTTGTTGCGTAAGGCAGACAGACAGCTACTGGGAATTAGAGAAGATCATCCTTCATTCCGCATAGGCGCTTATACTTTCGGCGGTGTTCGAGACGTGTGGACCACCGATAAGGTGCAATTCGGGATCGGCAGTGATCTTACGTTCTATTCAAAGCCCGCATTACTCGACACGATCTACGGTAACAATCCCATCTCGTGGAAACTGTTTTTCCGCATTCGTCCTGGCAAAATGGACATGAGCATGCATGGCAGCCACGGGACACATGGAAACACGAACAAGACCAGTCGTTAGTCAGTCAGCTTGCAAAGTTTGCTGTGAAGACTTGAAATCCTTGTGCTTGTCTACAGTTTCGCATCATTCACAAACACCACTGTAATATACCCTTTGAGTCGATCAACCTATACCGCTAAGAATTTAGGTAACTAATATGGATAAGCAGAAACTCGAATACTTTCGCAACCTTCTTCTCGAACAGCGGCGTCAGGCCACTGAAGACCTGCGGGCTGACAAGTCGACTGCGCTTGAAGGTGACGACGGGGTCGAAGATTCAGGCGAGATGTCACAGTTGGATCTCAATCGATCAACCGCTCTGGATCTAGCCACGCGTCAAACACGACTCATCGAGGACATCGACGAGGCTTTGCAGCGAATTGAAGACGGGACGTACGGCCAGTGCGTCCGATGCCGTAAGCCTCTTGATGAGGAGCGCCTTAAAGCGATGCCAACGGCCAAGTACGATGCGGAATGCCAGGCAGCCATCGAGGCAGCTCAACAGACGGAAACGCCGACACTCTAAGCACACCTCTCGCTCGTTACAGAAGATCCTGGTCCATCAAGGGCTTGAAACCAAGCAGCCCGGCCGCGGACCGATGGTCAACTGCTGGGTTCCAGCAATGTCTGTCGGTTCGGCACGGTTAGAGAGACGACACTCCCGTCACTTTTCACTTCTTTAGGAGCAAACGCGCAAGTTTAGAAGCAAACGCGCAAGTTGGCGATCCGACCTGTCACTGCGCGTGGCAGATTTCTTGCTTGGGTCGTAACGAACAGAAGGAGAGCGTGATGAATTCCCGAGTAAGAATCGTAAAGCGGAACGACGTGAGCGAACCAAAGTACGCGGCTACCGATAGTAAACCATCAGAGTTGGTGCGCAATCGCCAGATGGTAACGGTCGTCCAGAGTTGGATTGACGAATTCAAGATCCGCAATAGGCACGCACCCCGAGTCACTCTACCGCTGCCGAATAAACCTTAAGAACTGACAGCGGTTGTCGAACGACTATCGCAGGTGAATATGTCATCGATACTAAAACAATTTCTACACAAACCTAAGCTGGTGATCCCGATTGCAGTCGTGGCAGTTATAGGCATTATCGCGCTAATAACCATGGCCATTAAGTCAAACGATGATGTTAAGGCGGCGCCAGGACCACTTGATGTTGAAGTCGTGCAAGTCAAACAGGATGACGTGCCCATTTATAGCGAATGGATCGGAACGACTGAGGGATTGGTCAACGCCGACATCAAGGCGCAAGTCACCGGTTACCTGCTGCGACAGGATTATCAGGAGGGTTCATTTGTAAAGAAAGGGCAGCTCCTGTTTGAGATCGATCCACGCCCTCTACAAGCGGTATCTGAGCAAGCCAACGGTCAGCTCGCGCAGTTTGAAGGTCAACTCGCGCAGTCCAATTCTCAGGTGGTACAGGCAGAGGCGCAACTAGCTCAAGCAAGTAGTCAATTACTACAGTCGCAAGCGCAGCTCGCCCAGGCCCAGGCCAATCAAGTGAAAACACAGCTCGATGTAAACAAGTATGCGCCTCTCGCTGAGCAGAAAGCGGTAACACAGCAGGACTACGATAATGCGGTTCAGGCAAACGTCGTTTCGAAAGCGGAAGTGGAAGCAGCCAGGGCCGGCGTCGAAAGTGCCCGTGCCCGACTTCGTGCTGCCAACGCACAGATCGGAACTGCAAAAGCAGCTACTCAGACAGCGAAAGGTCAAGTTGAAAACGCCAAAGGCGCGGTCAGGAGCGCTCAACTCAATGTGGAATTTACGCGGATCGTTTCGCCGATTGACGGAATTGTCGGACGCGCACAGGCGCAAGTCGGTGATCTGGTGCAACCCAACAACTCTAACAGCCCGCCACTGACTACCGTTTCAACAGTCGATCCAATCAAGGTCTATTTCACAATTGGCGAACAGCAGTACCTCGCGTTTACCAAGCTCAATCTGATTGAAGCACGCAAAGGAGGAAGTGTGGCTCAAATCGAATTAGAGCTGATTCTGGCGGACGGCACGACCTATCCGCAGAAAGGCAGTTTTTACTACGCAGACCGTCAGGTGGACCAAAAAACCGGCGCGATTCGGATTGTAGGACTATTTCCAAATCCCGGAAACATTTTGCGCCCCGGACAATTCGGTCGGGTTCGCGCTATCACGGCCATGAAGAACAGCGCTCTTCTGGTTCCACAACGCGCCGTCACTCAGTTGCAGGGTGGATACCAGGTGGCGGTAGTAGGGAACGATAACAAAATTGAAATCCGAATGATCAAATTGGGTGATCACACTGGACCAATGTGGATTGTAGAGGACGGACTTAAGGCCGGTGAGACTGTAGTTGTTGAGGGGATTCAGCGGGTAAGGCCTGGCGTGCTTGTAAACCCCAAGCCCTACACGAAAAAGGATTGAAGCAAGCCATGATCTCTAAACTTTTCATTAATCGACCGATTGTCGCGATGGTCATCGCCATTGCGACAGTGATCGTCGGATTGGTGGCAATAGCCGGATTGCCCGTGGCCCAGTTTCCCGAGATCGTGCCGCCGCAAATTATCGTCAATACGACGTACACCGGCGCCGATGCGCAAACAATCGAGCAATCAGTCGCCACGCCACTGGAGCAACAGATGAGTGGCGTGGACGACCTGCTTTATATGCAATCCACGAATGCCAATGACGGAACCATGACGTTGACCGTTACTTTCGACATCGACACAAATCCCAACATCGATCAGGTCAATGTTCAGAACCGTGTGGCCCAGGCGCAACCTAATCTTCCCGCTGACGTCAATCAATTTGGATTGAGCCTGCGCAAGTCGACAGGCATACCTACGTTAATCTATGCGCTCTATTCGCCACAGCAAACCCACGATTCACTGTTCCTGGCGAACTACGCAAACATAAACATAAACGATGCTTTGTATCGCGTTCCGGGTGTGGGCGAAGTGCGCTTGTTTGGCGTCAGTGATTACGCAATGCGCATCTGGGTGAAACCGGATTTGCTCGCGAAGCTTGGGCTGACTGTTCCTGATCTCGTGCGCGCCGTTCAACAACAAAACACGGTTAACCCGAGTGGCCAGGTTGGCGCTGAGCCCGCACCCAAGGGGAAAGAAACAACTTACACAGTGCGCTCACAGGGACGGCTTGAGACGCCTGAGGAGTTTGGTCAGGTGGTTGTGCGCTCGAATCCTGACGGGTCCGTCGTCAGACTAAGTGATGTCGCACGGATCGAACTTGGTGCGCAGAATTATCAACAGCTCGCGCGGTTCGGTGGAAAACCCGCCGCGATTGTCGCTGTGTTTCAATCACCGGGATCGAATGCACTTGCAGTGGCAGACGGCGTCAGGAAGACGATGGCTGAACTCAAGCAGCGATTTCCATCGGACCTCGATTGCGCGATTGGGCTTGATACGACCCGATCAGTGACTGAAGGTATACGTGAGATCGTTGAGACACTCGTAATAGCGATCATTCTCGTGCTCTTAGTCGTCTTCATATTCCTTCAGAATTGGCGCGCCACTTTGATTCCAATGATTGCGGTGCCCGTCTCACTCATCGGCACATTTGCGATCTTTCCGTTTCTTGGGTTTTCAATCAACACCCTTTCCTTGTTCGCTCTGGTTCTGGCGATCGGGCTGGTAGTCGATGATGCAATTGTGGTTGTCGAGGCAGTCGAGCATCACATCGAGGAAGGAATGAGCCCGCGAGAAGCGACACTGAAGGCCATGGAAGAAGTTGCCGGACCCGTGATTAGTATCGCGCTGATTCTCGCGTCCGTGTTCATACCGGTTGCTTTAGTCAGTGGCATCCAGGGCCGTTTGAATAAACAGTTCGCAGTTACGATTGCGGTTTCGGTCATCATTTCAGCATTTAATGCGCTTACGCTCTCACCTGCTCTTTCAGCGCTGATCCTGCGTCCGCGCAAAGAGACGCGTGGACCACTAGGCAAATTTTTCGGTGCGTTTAATCGTTGGTTCGCCAAAGCAACGAACGGCTATATCGGCCTGAGCCGCAGCCTAATCCGCAAAGCCGTGGTGGGCGTGTTAATTATCGCAGGCTTCGCGTTGATTGATGGCGTCTTTGGTACACGCTTGCCGACCAGCTTTCTGCCCGAAGAGGACTATGGGTTCCTGTTTCTAAATATCCAGCTTCCGGCTGCTGCCTCACTTGAAAGAACCGATGAAGTTTCGCGGAAGGTCGAAACAATTCTCAAGCAAACAGAGGGAGTGCAGTACACGACGACTATTGATGGTTTCAGTCTATTGAATCGAGTGTCGGCTAGTTACAACGGATTCCTTTTTGTTTCTTTGGCGCCATGGAGTGAACGGAAACATACCGCGGACGAAATTGTGAAGAGCGTCAATGTAAGACTGGCTAATGAGGTACCGGAGGCAATTACATTTCTGTTCAGTCCACCGGCAATTCCCGGCATTGGGAATTCGGGCGGACTCTCGTTTTGGTTGCAGGATCGCAGCGGTGGGTCGGTCGCGTTTCTTGATCAGAACTTGCAAAAATTCCTCGCGGCAGCCCGACAACGACCGGAGCTCGCCAGTGTTGGCTCACAGTTCTCAGCAACCGTGCCACAGATCTTCGCTGACGTAGATCGGGACAAGGTGCTGAAGCAGGGAGTCGATGTCAGAGACGTATATCAAACGATGCAAGCCTATTTAGGCGGTCTGTTCTTAAATCAGTTCAATCGATTCGGAAGGCAATGGCGAGTCTTTCTTCAAGCAGAAGGAGAGGAACGGTTGAGCGATCACGATATCGCTCAATACTACGTTCGTAATAACGACGGCAACATGGTTCCGCTTTCATCGTTACTAACGACTCGAAAAATTCTTGGACCTGAATACACGAACCGCTTCAATCTCTATCGCGCAGCTCAGATCATTGCAACGACGGCGCCAGGTTACAGTTCCGGACAAGCAATGGCGGCTCTTGAAGAAGTCGCAAAACAGACTCTCCCTCCGGAGATTGGCCACGACTGGTCTGACCTCGCTTATCAGGAGCAAAAAGCTGCGGGAAGTAGTACGAGTGTGTTCGGGCTGTCGCTTGTGTTTGTGTTTCTCATTCTTGCTGCGCTGTACGAAAGTTGGTCCCTTCCTTTTTCGGTCCTACTCACGGTGCCGATTGCGATTTTCGGAGCTTTCCTCGGTCTTTGGCTGCGCGGCTACGACTTGGATGTCTACGCTCGAATTGGGCTGATCGTACTCATTGGCTTAGCGGCGAAGAATGCGATTTTGATCGTCGAGTTCGCAAAGGCTGAATTAGAAAAGGGACGCGATCTGATCGATGCGGCGCTGGAAGGCGCACGGCTGCGCTTGCGCCCAATTCTGATGACTTCATTTGCATTCATCTTCGGCTCAGCGCCGTTGTGGATTGCTTCCGGCGCAGGAGCATCCGCGCGGCGCATTCTCGGCACAGTGGTAATCGTCGGAATGTTGGCCGCTACATTGATCGCGATCTTTATTATTCCGGTGACGTTCTATTTTGTTGAAAAAGTCACGATGAGGTTCAGCAAAAAGCACGCCGCCAATCCCACAACACCCGAACCGCGGCCGGTGACGGGAGACTAAACATTGATCGACGTAACTAAGAAGCTGTCGACGGCGATCCTTGTTATTAGCTTCGTGTGCGGTAGTGTGGCTGGCCAGAAGAAGATGAGCGTCCGCCAGTCGCAATACCAAACGAGTTTCGTGGCGCAGAGTCTACAGGACCAACCGAGCAAGCGTCGATTCGCCGATGCGGATGGTGGCTGCTGGTAGTTTCGTCGGTCATATCATTGTGGTGTGATATTGGGAACAGTGGTCGTCTGGCTGGTTCGGCCCGCTGCACTAAGGGCCGCAAGATCAGTTTGAGCTTGATTGGTGAATTTTAATGTAACAGCCGCATCAATAAACCAGCTACCGCTGAAAGGAGCGATGACTCCTAAGACGGCTACCAGTGCAGCTTGCTTGCCACCCTGAAGATGGCTGTGGTTTGTTTCAAGTCCCACATTAAAAGAAGGAAGATCACTCCGATCTCAGCGAGGATATTGATTGCACTCTTTCAAAACTTCACCGGTAATGCGGCCAAGCCTCTCAAGAAAATGCTTGGCCTCCAGCGTAGGGAGTGGGACGGAGTATTTAACCGCAGGTTGGGTAAGCGTCTTAACAGAGTGGCGAAAGCAATTTGTCCTTCCATGCGCGCCAATGGTGCACCCAAACAAAAATGGATACCTTGGCCGAATGAAAGGTGTCTGTTTGGATCGCGAGTGATCTGCAATACGTTTGGGTTGTCGAATACTGTTTCGTCGCGGTTTGCAGATCCGATCACGCCCAGGGTCATCTCTCCTCGCGGGATCGTAACACCATGAATCTTTGCGTCCTCACGGGCGTACCGTTCGGTCGTCGTGAAGACGGGTGAAGTGTATCGAAGTAACTCCTCAATGGCCGGCTTTATCAGTGAAGGCTCGCTCTGCAGCCTTCTCATCTCATTCGGGTTTTCTATGAGGGCAAGGGTTCCGTTGCCGATTAAGTTTACTGTTGTCTCATGGCCAGCAATCAATAACAGGAATACCATCGCCAGCAACTCATCTTCGTTTAACTTATCTCCTGCCTCCTCGGCCTTTATCAAAGCGCTAACGAGATCGTCTTGAGGATCACGACGCCGCAGTTTAAAGAATTGTCGAAGATAACGAATAAACTTCCAGACACCCGGAATAACGCGCAACATAACACGCAACGTGGGGTTTGGAGAACTCAGCGATACCACGGCTTGAGACCATCCATGAAACTTCTCGTGGTCCTTTGCCGGCACGCCCAGAATTTCGGTGATGATTGTCATGGGTAACGGAAGCGCAAAGTCCCGGATCAGATCCATCTCACCAACTGACAGGGCACGATGGAGCAACTCGTCCGCGACCGACTGAGTGCGTGAGCGTATTTGTTCGACCAGACTTGGTGTAAATGCCTTATGGACCAGTGAACGCAGCCTTGTGTGATCGGGTGGATCGAGATCAAGCATGTTTCGCTCCAATGGTCGAAACATCGGAGGCGTCCAGGGCAGTTTGCGACGTTGCTCTTCTGTAAGGGCGCTGCGACGATGTTTTGTAAACCGCTCATCGCGTAGAAGTGCACTTACATCGTCATAACGCGTCAATAGCCAAACGGCGGTTTTATCGGGCAACGTTGTGCGGTAAACCGGATCAGAAGCACGCAGACGCGCGAACAATGGAAAGGGATCCGCTTTGAATTTTGCGCTGACGATGTTCAGTGGTTGATTTGCGCTCAACATAGGACCTACTTGAGTAATCTAGCGCTCGGCTCATGACCTGACGAAATCAAGATCTACTCGCTCGGCCACCGCAGAATCAATGCTTTTACGTTTTCTCACCCACTTTTGTTATATTCACATGTCCCCCCCAAAGTGAACCTTTCAGATGAAATTACTCCGGCGGAGATGGATTACGCGTTGGCGCCAAGTGAACATGGTTCTGCTAAGCGTGTTCCTCCGGGTAGTGCCCTCCGAGAATCATCGCGTATTCGCCGTGGCGCTTTTGGCCGGTGCCCTGTGCGGCCTTGCAGCAGTCACTTTCCACCTCGCAATCATCGGCACTGAGAATCGCCTGATCGAGCGTGCAATGCACGCGTCCGGCAGAAGCTGGGCTGTTTGGACCATACTCATCCCCACATTCGGTGGTTTGATTAGTGGCGCACTCCTCCAATACGTAGTTCCTGGAGCACGGGGCAGCGGCGTGCCGCAAGTGAAGGTGGCATACGCTGTCAGAGGTGGCCGAGTCCCGTTCGTTGAAGCAGCCGGCAAGTTCCTGATAGGCGTATTGCAAATCGGTACTGGATCGTCGCTGGGGCGAGAAGGTCCGACTGTGCAGATTTGTGCAGGTGTTGCGAGCACGCTAGGCCGCGCTGCCGCATTGTCTCGTGAGAATCTCCGAAGACTCTTGCCTGTTGGAGCAGCAGCAGGAATTGCGGCCGCCTTCAATGCTCCGATCGCAGCCGTCACCTTTACCATTGAGGAAGTAGTCGGCGATCTGGATCAGGCGGTGCTCGCTTGGATTGTAGTTGCCGCAGCAATCGCAGCAGCAATAGAGCGCAGCATACTGGGTGAGCATCCTGTCTTTACGATTACACAACACTACGGACTGACTCACGCATCTTCACTCCTTTCTTACGCGGCACTCGGAGTTGCTGCTGCGGGCGTCTCGTTAATATTCACTGAATCGTTGCTTGGCCTGCGCAAGCAATTTCAGCAAATGATCGCTATACCGGCCTGGGCGCGACCGGGAGTTGGCGGTCTGGTGACCGGCGTCCTCGCGGTGGCGGCACTCTACTGGTTAAATGCAGACGGCGTTACGGGTGGCGGTTATTCCACACTGTCTGAAGCGCTCGCAGGCAATCTCGCGATCCGCGCTTTACTTGTACTCTGCGTTCTCAAGTTAATCGCCACAGTCTTCTCTTACGCCAGCGGCGGCGCGGGTGGCATCTTCGCGCCGGCCTTATTCATCGGCGGCATGCTCGGCGGCGTTTTCGGCTATCTGGACAAGAGCATATTGCATCACGCGAGTAATCAGCTTGGCGCGTTCGCTCTGGTGGGAATGGGGGCTGTCTTTGCCGGAATCATTCGCGCTCCGATCACTTCGGTGTTGATTATCTTCGAGATGACCGGTAGCTACGAGCTGATTCTTCCTTTAATGATCTCCAATATGTCGGCCTATGCTCTTGCTCGACACCTGCGTCCCACGCCGATCTATGAAGCACTGCTGCATCAGGATGGCATCTATCTACCACACCGAGGTGGTCGAGTGTCGCATGCGCTCGAACAGTTGCGAGTCGGGAGTGCGATGACGACCCATCCGGTAACGATTCCGGCAACGGCTTCCGTCTCCGAGGCCGTGAAGAAGATTGAGCATGACGACTTCTCGACGTACCCGGTGGTAAACGAACAGGGTGGCTTCATGGGCATGGTCACTGAGGTGCGACTGCGTCGCACTGCTGCTGAAGGTGGCATGGACCAGCGCGTCAACGAAATTGCGCAGCCCGCCGCGCACGTAGAACCCGAGCACACCCTCGTCAGAGCGGTAGTGCGGATGGAAAAGTCGGGTGTTCGTCAGCTCGCAGTCATTGACGGAAAGGATGGTAACCGGTTGATAGGAATGTTAACGATGAGCGACATCGTTCGAGCCCACGCGCGTGCGGCACTCGAAGCTGAAGATCCTGAAAAGTCCGTTACGCCGTACACGCCTAATTAGTTGACGGGCTAAATTCATGTCATCAAGACTGAATAATCAAGAGCAAGAGCGTTCTACAACAAGATCGCCCGAGTCTACGATTTCCTCTCCGAGAACAGTGAAGAACCCGTTCGCAACTTTGGCTTGGAACAACTGCAAGTAAGAGACTGCGAACGAATCCTGGCGGTCGGTCCCACTAGCAGCGGCACAATCAGTTTCTGATGTGACGAAGGAAAGTGCGGAAAATAGCTGATGTCGCTGCGAAGTCTTCCTCAGTTTGCTGCGGTGCCTTTTCGCTGGTGGGAATTGCGTGAGATTTCAAAGCTCTTTATGACAAGTATTCCTGAAAAACACGCAAACTAAGTGCTGGCTAAATGGCACGTCCCGTGCAGTCCAATCATTGACTTTCGGTGTGCGCGTCGTTCTGCGGTTTTCACCAACGTCAAAAGGAGTTTCAGTGGACGCGAGAATAGATGAATTCGATCAATTACTCCTCGATGATGTAAGTCTCGGCCCAGAGGTTTTTGATCGACTGCGGGAAGCCCAACAGCAACTCGGATTGCTCCATGGTAATCGTCCCACCTGCTCTTTTCTGCGTCCGCATATTCTGCATCGACGGCAATACGATGAGATCAAACGCGCCGCTGAAACGATAGCCCATGCTTTCGAGAAAGTTGCGAAGGCCGCACTCACGAATCCGCAGCTCATGGACTTGCTGTGTCTGACGCCTCTCGAGGAAGAGATGGCGAGGATTGATCCCGGTTACAAACGTCTCTGCGTAACCAGCCGGCTTGACTCTTACGTTAACGCGAATGGTTTCTGCTTCATGGAATACAACGCAGAAACTCCCGCCGGAGTAGGAGACCAGATGCAGCTTGAAAAACTGCTCCTTGCTTTGCCGTCCATGCAAGCTTTTTTAGCTAAGCATCGCCACTGGCTGCCGCAACCGCAACACGCACTGCTCAATTCGCTCTTGAATGTGTACCGCGAATGGGGTGGGGGAGTAGAAAAACCCAACATTGCGATTGTCGATTGGCCCGACGTTCCTACCAGCAGTGAATTTCGGGTGCTGAAAGACTATTTCGTAGCTCACGGCCATGAGGCGGTAATTTGCGATCCAACTGATCTCACGTACGATGGCAACTCACTTACAGCAGATGGATTTCGAGTAGACATTCTCTACAAACGGGTAGTCATTCATGAGTTTCTCAGCAGGTTCGATAGGAGTCATCCGCTGATCCGCGCTTACAAAGATGGGAACGTCTGCATGGCAAACTCGTTTCGCTCCAAGCTGGTCCATAAGAAATCCAGCTTTGCCGTTCTCACGGATCCAACTTATCACCACCTGTTTGAAGAGAGAGAACTTGAAGTGATCCGCGAGCACATACCCTGGACTCGTTTGGTCAGGCCAATGACCACTACTTTTCGCGGGGCGGAGTGGGAGCTTTTGTCATTGATTCAGACACATAAGGAAGAGTTTGTGTTGAAGCCGAATGATGACTACGGCGGTCATGGTGTGCTGCTGGGTTGGGAAGCGAATGCTGAAGACTGGAAAGCTGGGCTTAAGAACGCACTTGAAAAACCTTATGTGGTCCAGGAGAGAGTGAAGAGCCTCAGAACCATGATACCGGCCTATTCAGATCGAGTCGTTCTGGATCAAATGTACGTGGATTTCAATCCTTTTCTCTTTGAGAACAAAGTCGAGGGCGCGTTGATCCGCTTATCAGCCGGGCCGCTACTAAACGTTACAGCGGGTGGCGGCCAAACGGCCCTACTCGTGTTGGAAGATTGAATCCCATAGGTACGAGCTCATTAAGCACTTGAGCATGCACGATGAATCAAACTGAAGTGTTGGCTAATGTTTGATCGGTGGCATCAATACGATAGTACTTCTCCTCCTTGATTTGATCTCTATTAAACCTGGCGCGCTCCAGTATCGCTTTGACGTTCGCAACCATCTGCGGGTGACCGCAAGCATACGCCGCCGAGTTACAACAATCGAAACCAAGCTGATCGGCGTATTTCCGCACAATGTCCTCAATTCGGCCCGTTTCGCCTTTCCAACTCGGTTCTGCCCAGGGCCTGCTAACAGTTGGTATGTACGTGAGCCATCCTGCGCGTGACAACTCTTCAAGCTCACCGCGATAGGAGCCAAAATCAGCAGACTCGCTTGCACCATGAAGGACAAGAAATTGATGGTTGGTAGCTCCACGTTCTCGCTCAATTTTTTGAGTCCTCAGGATGCTGACGAACGGCGCGATGCCGGTTACGGTAGCGAGCATCAGGTGGTGCGTGACGGCTGTGTCCAAAATAAGTTGGCCCACAATGCGGCGTCGCACCGAAATGACTGATCCCAATTTTAACGCCCATAACTCTGGAGTAAGAGTGCCTCGAGGCACCAATTCGATAAAGAACTCGAAGAATGGCTCGTGAGGTGACGAGACGATCGAGTAAGGTCGCTCCAGCAGCACACCATCAACAAAAATGCCAATGGTTGCGAACTGACCCGCGATGAACGAAGGTCGTTCCGAAACCCGAAAACGAAGTGTCGCGAGGTTCGCTGATATATCCCTTCTTTCGATTAACTCCGCTGGGCAATGGGTAGATTGGGTAACTCTTGTTATCAAATCTGCTCCAATGCTGTTTGCAAATCACCGATGATGTCATGCCAGTCTTCCAAGCCGATTGAAAGCCGGATGCCGCCTGGCTTGAGGCCTCGTGCGTGCTTCACTTCCGGAGGTAATGCGGAGTGCGTCATTGAATACGGCTCTTCGATGAGGGTGCGGACCTGTCCGAGGCTTACAGCCAGTGTCACACTGTAGGCATGATTTGCTATGTAATCCATGAAACGGTCAGCCGCTTCGGCGGCCGCTTTCTCCTCACCTTTCAACACAAAATAGACCATACTTCCGGGCGCAAATTTGTCCTCATAACTCATCATCTGCCGGCGAGCAAGTTGGTACTGCTGAAATGTCTCCAGTCCCGGATAACTAACGGACGCTACTTTGGGGTGCCGCTCCAGAAACTGGGCCACGCGGTTCGCAGACTTTTGCTGATTCACCATTCTTGTTGCCAGAGTCGGTAAGCCGTATACCAGAATGGACCAGGCGCTTTTGGACGAAAGCACGCCGCCGAAATCTTTGCGATACATCAAGAGCGGCGCATGATACTTGAGTGGTCCAATCACGACCCCTCCCATATCCGTGCCAAAGCCGCAAATGTCTTTAGTAAGGCTGTGGACCACAAAATCAGCTCCGAGTGTTAGCGGTCTCTGGCAGAAAGGCGTAGCGAAAGTATTATCGACAATCATTAGCAGTCGATCCTGCTCTCCCGCTTCGGGTCTGGCTTCATCCATCCACTGGCGGACCAGCGCGATGTCTATCAGATCGAGCGTGGGATTAACCGGAGTTTCAAAATAAACCACACGCGTGCGGTTCGTGATCGCGGCTTTGAAGCTACGCTCATCTCTCAGGTCGACAAATCTCGTGGTTATACCGAAACGTGGCAACCAATTTGTCATCAGGCTGTAGGTGCAACCATAGAGAGTGTGATGCGCGACAATCTCAGAGCCCGCTTTGTTGGTGATACCCAGGGCGGCGCTGATAGCTGCCATTCCGGTGGCGAATGCTACTGCCGTTTCGCCACCCTCGGCATAGGCAAGATGGTCCTCGAGCATGCCGCGAGTCGGTTCGTCTAGACGGTCATAAATGTAAATCGGGACGTGTCCTTTGACGTCCGCTTCGTCCGAAGCAAATTCCACAAAGCCCTGCGCGCCTCGATGGACTGAGCCCAACCGGTAGGCTGCCGACGCTGAGATTGGCGGAACGAGGTGGTGGTCAAAGTCCCAATGCTTGCTTTCGTGATTACCGTGAATCAGGTGAGTGCGTAAGCGGTAGCTCTCTTTCGCGGTACGATGTTGCTTCTTCATGTTGCTGTCCTTGCCTGGCCCAACTTCATACTCTTTTCGCTAAAACACTATACCGATGAGACGACCCAGGAGTTCTTTCAGCGGCATAACCGTCAGTGCCAGCGGGAGGAGCGGAAATAGTAAAGCGACTCCCAGTTGCAAGATCGCGTCTTTGGTAACGAGGACCAGACGCATGCTGCGCACCACCTCGAAACTGTTCGCGAGATCCGCGAGTGATTGGATATCAGCGGTCCCCACCAGCACTTCATCTTTGCGCCTCGCTCCGCGTAGCCACTTCGTATCGAAGTCACGGACATATGTTTCAGCCAGGGTGCCATATTCGCGTAGGCCCGTGCGCTTGGTTTGTGCAAGCTGCGGCGCGAACATGAGCAGCGGTCCAAAAACCAGGCAGAGCAGAAAGATAGCGACCGCCGCGATTTCGCCTTCGAACTCGGGTAACTTTGCCCCCAGGAAGAAAATCCGATTGGCAATCTGGCTGGAAACCATTGTGCCGTGTGCAACGACGAGTACCGAAAACGCATACACCGCGTTTGATAGAAAACCCAGCCCACCGACGCGATCCGGGTGTGTCGGGACAAGCGCCAACCTGAGCCGCGACACGTGCCAGAGAAAGCGCGTCCAAATAAAAATTCGAAAATACCAGCGAATCAGAAGGAACTGGAATATCGGCAGACTCGCATAGCTGTACCAGTAGCCTGCGAGCGAGAGTTTTGGCCCGGTCAGCGACGCGGTTGCATACCAGGTGTCAGCAGAGAGCGCCGTGAATTGACGCCAGACGACGGAAACGCCCACCCCATAAACGATCACCATTAGCAGCACCTCAGCGATCACGGAGTTTCGTAAACGGAATGCTGAGGTAATGGCCTTGTCAAACCGTGGGAAATCGTCCTCGCGAATCAAATTCCTTTCCAGAAATGCTTTTGCGATGGGACGGAGACGCTGGTGTACCACGAGCTCTGCGATAACCAGTAGTGGAACGACGATCAGAAATCGGATATGAACCTCGAGATCAAGCAGAAAGGGCACAGCCACGCTCTTGCTTAACAAGTGGCCCTGGACCGCGGAAAGGATAAACAGGGGAAGCCATCCAAGCAGCGCCATCACAACCACACGTTGGCGAATCATCAATAACGCATTGTCTGACAAGTGCGCGCGCCGCAGAAGTTGATACAGTGGCCCACCTAATACCAGCGAAAAATTCTGCGCATCGTTCCGCACAGCGTCACCGGTTATGTGCACTGGCGCAGCCAGCTCCTTTTCAGAACTCGCTGTGGTCGTGGGCGGCAGGCCTCGGTTGATTTCGGTAATCATTTCGCTCTTTCCGGTGATCTGAGTCCTTTGTTAGAGCAGTGGATTAGTTCCCGGCTTCTGAAATACAGAGTTGAGATTGCAACGCTTGTGCCTATAGTTTTCGCTATTTTAGCGAGATCGGCAAAATGTAGTTTTGCGCAGAAATTCGTAACTGGGCGTGATGAAATACCACAATGTTTCAGTCTTTCAGAAGAGCTATTGAGGCGCAACTCTGTGTGAAGATCCGCATGAAAGTGCGTAGAAGCTCGCATCGGTTTCTGAAAATTTCAAGCATGCCGCTATGTTTTCTTATGAATACGTCTTGAGAGGTATTCAATTTGCAGGTCTGTGTTTTGCGAAAGAAACGTAGAAGGAATATAGGAGCCATGATTTCCAATCGAGCGGAACCGGTCGTCATCGCCGACAGTGACATGTTCCGGGTTGAAAGCTTCTATGACGACAAATTAAAGGCGTACTTGGGAAGGATATTTGGCTGTTGGCATTCGCGGCTGTCCAGACCGATAACACGAAACCAGGAAACTTATCGTGCATGTTTGCACTGTGGAATGCGGCGCACATTTGATCTGCAAACTTGGACATCGCAAGGCCAATTCTATATGCCAAAGCTCGAACGAAGGGCACACGTAACCAAATCTTCACAGCAGGATCATTAACCCCGCAAAGCACTATCATGCCACTTGGTCCACTAATGGTGCTGAGGCTTTTTCCTCAGGACGACGAAATATTCCACAAGAATCGTTATTGCTAATCGAAAACATACCGCGTATGGGCGGTATGTTCTTTGCCATACATTTGTTCGTTAGGAAGGCGCTGAGATCCTTAGGGTCTATGAACGCGGAAGCAGGAGTCACTAATCCAGGAACCGTTTATCTTCGTAGTTATATAACCTGCTGGCCGCAACTGAGCATCGATTGGAGGTAGTATGACAAGGGACATATTCCGTGACCGCGAGCGGGGCGAAGAGGACGCCTATTTTCATCAGCAGGATGCCCAGCTGATCGCGAAGCTGCGTCAGAAGGCCCACTTGAGCGAGATTGCTCACGTGCTGGCGGAGAAACTTCAGACGGACGAACCAGAGCTTCTGGAGCGTATCCGGAAGCTAGGCGTGACGCTCAACACGGGTTCGGCCTTCATCCTGGCGCCGCTGGTCGAAGTCGCCTGGATTGATGGCGACGTCAGCCATGCAGAGCGCGACACTATCCTGCAAATCGCGAAGCAACGCGGCGTTACGTCGGGCTCTGCCGATTATCATCAGCTTCTCGATTGGCTAGCCCACCGCCCATCCGACGAAGTTTTCCGGACGGCGTTGGAAACGATCCGAATCGGCCTCTCCGTCCTCCCGCCCGAAGAAGCGGAACAACGAATCGCGACCATGATCAAGGCGTGCGCAGACGTAGCGCAAGCTGCCGACTGGATAGAGCAACTGTTCAAGTTGGACCGCGTCACATACTCGGAGAGCGCGGTGATCGCGGCGATCCGCCGCCATCTCGAAAGTAAGAACACGAGGATCAGTCTCGCAGGTGCGGCTGCAAAAGAAGTGTGAAAACAGACGCCTCCTTTCTCACCCCCTTGGGCCGCAATTACATCGCTATCGCCTAGCGGCCTGCTGTCGCATAACCCGCCCCTGAACGGACCGGGGCGGCGACTCGCGGTTCGGCCTGGGCCGCGGCCGCTCAGCAGCCCAGACTACAAGTAAGACGGCGACTTTTAATTGACCACATACCAAAGCTGGAGTCGATCGGCGCGCACTTGTTGCAGCAGATGCATGACAAACGTTATGAGCACAAACGTTATATATGCCTGAAATTCGCGATTGGAAGTTGCCTCTCTGACCTTAAATGACCAGGTGTCGCATCAGCCTTCGCTTTACTACTTCGACCAGCAATAGGTAGGTAGCCGTCGCAAACGCGATGAACAGTAAGAAGGTGAGCGGGATTGGAGTAAATCCAATCAGTGCCCCCAACCTTGTATATGGGAGCAAAGTTCCAAAAAGCACGATGGCAATGGTTGTGATCGTCAATGCGAGACTCGGTCTGCTCTTTAGTGGATTGCGCGCGGTACGAATAACAAAGATGACTAATGTCTGGGTCGCCAGCGATTCGACGAACCAACCCGTATGAAAGAATTGCTCTGAAGCAAGAAAGAACTTGAGCAAGACGAAGAACGTGAGAAAGTCGTAGATCGAGCTCAATGGGCCAATGTAGATCATGAAGTCGCGGATTAACTTGATGTTCCAGCGCTGTGGTTTGCGAATGAACGTCTCGTCAACTTCGTCAGTCGGAATGGTCACCTGGGCCAGGTCGTAAAGAAAATTGTTCAAGAGGATCTGTGTGGGAAGCATCGGTAGAAACGGGAGAAACACAACCGCAGCGGCCATACTGAACATGTTGCCGAAGTTTGAACTGGTTCCCATCAACAAATACTTCATCACGTTTCCAAAGGACTTCCGTCCCTCGATAATGCCGGCGTGCAGAACGTCCAATCCTCGTTCAAGCAAGATGAAATCGGCGGCGTCTTTCGCAACGTCGACCGCACTTGCAACGGAAATGCCGACATCAGCTGCGTGCAGTGAAGGCGCATCGTTTATTCCGTCACCCAAGTAGCCGACCACATGACTTCGATTCTTCAGCGCGAGAATGATCCGGTTTTTTTGCGCGGGTGAGACACGCGCGAAGACAGACGTCTGCTCGACGATATGGCCCAAAGCGGGATCCGAAATCTTGTCGAGTTCTGTGCCTAGTACAATTCGGCCTGAGTCTAGCTCTACCTGTGAGCAGATGTGCTGTGTGACCAATTCATTATCGCCGGTCAGAATCTTGACCTGAATACCATCTCGTCGCAGCGCGTCGAGAGTTGATTTAGCTGTGGGCAGCGGAGGATCAGAAAAGGTTAAGAATCCGGCGACCGCGAGTCCGGTTTCATCACTGGCTGTGTACACGTCTTTAGCCGGAACCTTGGCATACGCGACCGCCAGTGAGCGATACCCCTTGGCGCAGAGATCGCGATAAGTATCTTCGATGAGCGCCTGTGAGCCTTCTAAAGGGTGTTGCTGATTATCCACTTCATAAGAAGTACAGGTGGAGAGCACACTTTCGGGTGCGCCCTTCGTGATCAGTAATCTTTCATCGTTATGCTTGACGACGATTGAGACGCGGCGCCGCTCAAAGTCAAACGGTATCTCATCCACTTTCTCATAATCGTGAATATCGGGATGATCGTGCTTGAGAACCGCACTGTCCAAGGGATCGCTGCGATGACGTTCCTTGATAGCCTCGTCGAGCGGATTAGTGATACCAGTTTCGTGCAGGCTGTTGAGGAACGCGAGCAGGAATACTCGTTCGCAGGGCGCGCCGAAGGGATCGAGATGTTGTTCCAAAGACATCTCTCCGCTTGTTAGCGTACCGGTCTTGTCACTACACAGAACGTCGATGCTGCCGAAGTTCTGCATGGCCTCGAGGTGTTTCACGATCACGTTCTTGCGCGCCATGTGAACTGCTCCACGGCCGAGTGTGACCGTCGTGATCATCGGTAGAAACTCGGGAGTCAAACCGACAGCGAGGGCTACGGCGAATAATAGTGATTCAAGAAAGGGTCGATGAAAAAGAATGCTGATCAGGATCACGAATAGCACAAGCAAGATCGTGGTCCTCATTATCAAAAAGCCAAATCGTCTGGTGCCTCTTTCGAATTCAGTTTCCGGCGCTCGCTTTGCGAGGCGCATGGCAATGTCACCGAAGACAGTGTTCTTGCCGGTCGCTGTTACGACAGCCGTTGCAGTTCCACTCACGACTGACGTGCCGAGAAATACTCTGTGCAAATCGCTTTCGGAGCCGTGATCAGAACTTGCCGATTTTTCGACTGGCAATGATTCGCCGGTGAGCGCAGCTTGCTGGACGTGCAGATCGCGTGTTTGCAGTAGCTCCGCATCGGCCGGAACCAGGTCGCCGGCGGCGAGCTTGATTACGTCGCCGGGAACTATCTCGCGCCGGTGGATCTCGATCCATGTGCTATCTCGCAGTACATTTGCAGTAGGCGCAACTTCTTTGCGAATGCTGTCGACTGCCTTTTGTGAGCGATAAGTTTGAATGAAATTCAGCGCGACGCTGAACAGGACCATCGTGATGATGATTGAGGCGTTGATGACCTCACCGAGCGCCGCGGATATGCCACTGGCCACCAGCAAAATAATTGCGAGTGGATTTGCCAGGAGAATTAGCAGTTGAAAGAGAGGTGCAGTCCGTTTTGTAGGCGCAGGCTCGTTGGGACCGAATTGCGTCAACCGCCGTTTCGCCTCAACTTGTGTAAGGCCCGTTGTCCTTGTTTCTGAAGTGACCAAATTTAGTCTGCCATAGAGAAGTTTTAAGTTGAACGGAGCGTAACGTTAGCAAGGCTGTGTTCGGCTCGTTGGTCCTCGATCTCCCTGATTTTCGCACGAAGCCACGCGCTTACCTCATGCTCGAGCTTTGTTTGATTGTCCTGGAGCTCCAATTCCTGGATGGTCTCACCGTCACTATTCAAGGGAATCAGGTGACAGGGCACTTCTTGAGTGTGGTTCTCCGGACTCACAAATTCGAGCAGGTGACATTCGTTGCAAGGATGAGTGCGATCCGGATCACCATAGTTAAGACAAATCAGTGAATCCTGAAAGATTGATTTGCTTTGCCGCGGCGTGCGAACTGAACGTCCGTAACCGCCTTTTTCGATGAAGTCCAACTCAGCTCTGAGGAGTTCGAGAATATCGCGATCATCGGATGCCATAGCAATTACCTCCTCTTCCCATACTGAGCTGCGCAAGGAACATGCCACGCAGATCAGCGAGTATTCGCAAACACAATGAGTTTCCTAAGTGTGAGTGTGAGGAAGCTTTCGCATCCGATGAGGAAAAGTCCACAAGTTCAAGGAAATTCCCTTCGACTTCCACCGAATGTAGCCGGGTACGACGCTTGCCAGTTCACCGTTTGAGCCTATGCAGAAGCGAGGTTAACTACGATGAAGATTCTTATCGGTTACGACGGTTCCGAGTGCGCGGATGCTGCCCTCGATGATCTGACCCAAGCCGCCTTACCACCCGCCGGTGAAGCTCATATCATGTCTGTTGCTGAAGTTTGGCTTCCGCCACCGCCACCTTCGAGTTACGAAATCATCGATGAGGCGCGAAATGCCAACTCGCCCGCCGAATTACAGCGAGATTTTGCAAAGCACTGTGCGGCAGCGAAGGAGGCGATGGTTCTGGCCGAACGCGCTCGCGATCGCGTACAGGCCAGGTTCCCAAATTGGAAGGTTAGTGTTGATTCGTCGTGTGGTTCACCAGCCTGGGAACTGGTTGCGAAGGCTGACGAATGGAAGCCTGATTTGATTGTGGTTGGATCGCACGGACGCACAGCTCTTGGGCGGTTCGTTTTGGGGAGCGTTTCCCAACGTGTGCTAACTGAAGCTCTGTGTTCTGTGAGAATCGCTCGTGGTCGTCTCGAAGAGCCAGGTTCGCCAGTGAGAATCATTGTAGGCACCGATGGTTCGCCGGCGAGTGACGAAGCACTAAGAGCTGTGGCTGCGCGTTGCTGGCCGCCGCAAAGTGAAATCAAAGTAATTATGGTCGACGATCCGTTAGCACCTGAGCTCTTAGGAAAAGTGATTCCTCCGCTCGGTAAGATGCTTGAGGAAGATCGACAACAGGAACGGGCTTGGGTTGAAAAGATCTCGAAACAGTCTCTCGACATTCTGCGTGGGGCAGGAATCAAAGTTACGTGCGTACTCAGGGAAGGTGATCCAAAGCAGGAGCTCTGCCAGGCCGCAGAAGAGTGGAACGCGGACTGTATCTTTGTTGGTTCTGCCGGTTTTAGCAATCGCTTTGAAAGGTTTGTGTTGGGCAGTATCTCGGCGGCGGTTGCCGCTCGCGCGCATTGCTCGGTTGAAGTTGTGCGCAAGAGTCTCAGGCAAACCAAATAATGGTCCGTAATTTCGGAGGGAATTCATATGATGAAAACGCTGAACAATGAAGAGGTGCGGCGGCTTTTGCAGACGGCGCGAGTTGCACGACTCGGTTGTATTGTGAAAGGTGAACCATATGTGGTCCCGATCAACTGCCATTTGGAAGGCGATTCCTTGTATAGCCACTCGCTGGCAGGATTGAAGATTGCCGGCCTGCGTGAAAATCCGAACGCGTGTGTTCAGGTCGATGAAATCGAAAGTGATTTGCGTTGGCGCAGTGCAATTGCTTTTGGCAAGTATGAAGAGATCACCAAGCCCAACGAGCGCGCGGATATCCTCAACATGTTGTTTCGCAGCTTTCCCATGTTGACCCCGGTAGAATCAGCCATCGCCGTCGATGGTTCGGCACCGGAAGTGATCGTCTTTCGAATCAAAATTGAGCGCCTCACGGGAATTTCAGAGGGCTAGAACATTCTCGCCAATTTATCCATCGTATGCGAGGTCGTCGTACTCCTCGTTGCAGACCTCACAGCGAAACGGATTGTCTAAACCGGAGTTTATCGCTTCCATGTAAAGACGATAGCCTTCGTCGTCTACATAGAGCTCTCTCGCACACATGCCACAGCGCACCTCATGCTGGTGTTTGTCCGTCATGATGGCGCTGGGGCTGTTGGGCGGTTGTTGCTTTTGATCGATATAAGAGTGAACTGTTGACATAATACCTCCACTTAGTTCGTGTTATGAATGTTCCGCTTGCCTGTCACCAGAATCGGACACGAGGCTTCACGAAGAACGCGATCGACGTTGGACCCAACCAACGTGCCAATGGTCCAGTCATTGCCACTAACTCCCATGCAAATTAAATCAATCTCGTGCTCTTTGGCATAAGTCAATACCTCTTCATAGACTTTGCCACAGCGCACAACATTAACGAATTTGCACCACAAATGAACTTCCTTCGGTATTGCCTCCTGTAGTTTGCGGGCAGTGAAGGTATAGGCGCTGCCTGTACCGGAGGCCGACCAGGCCAGTTCAGGTTCTTCGTGTCCGTTGGTATCGAGCACATGCATCAAATGCACTTCAGCCTGGTATTCCTGCGCCAGGGAGATCCCAAAATTCATGGCCGTCTCTGAGTCACGCGAGAAGTCATGAGCAATGAGAATGCGGTTAAGGTCGATTTCACCAGTCGACATGCTCACCCACTCGCGCTCGAGCGGATGCGTGACAAGCACTGGACAAGGTGAGTTTCGGCAAACTGACTCCGCCGTCGAGCCAAGCAGGACCGCCGCACGTGGCCTTCGGCGTGAGCGCATGACGATCAGGTCGATCTGCTGCACGATCGCCTCTCGAACGATCGCGTTCCCGATATGGTGAACATTGGGTCGGAGCAGTCCGTGCCAATCCAACTCATTCATGGTGGCGACGCCGAGATGAGGCACAAGTGATTCGACGAACAAGCGATTCATGTCTGTCTGTAACTCCTCTTCGTCCTTTTCCTCAGTAAAAAAAACTGTTCGCTGCAATGCAGTAAAAAAAGCTTTGCCTGGTAGGTGCGCGCCAACGCGACGGCATACTGCAAGGCTTCATCTGATTCGGTTGACAGGTCTGTGGGACAAAGAATGCGTTCGACTTTAATCATATCGGCAACCTCGATATGTCTGAACCGCAAAGTTTGTGCCCTGCCAAATACAGTGATTTGGGCCTAATTTTGCGAGTTAATGCGGAAAACAGCTCTCGTGAGTGCGAAGTTTTCCTCAGTGTGACACGACTGGTTCGGGCAATTGAGGCTGCCGGGTCCGAATACCAGGCCCAGCAGTCAGACGAGCTTTTTATCTTCTTCTCGTGCTTGGGGGGCAGGGTTTTCGGCTTCAAACATGAGCCAATACAGGTAAAGACCGATTCCAGTTGCGGAGAGAACAGCCAACCCAGCGAGCTTGAGCGATTTGGTCCTTCACAAGCATCTTCTTTTCAGTGGTAAACCGAAAGCGCATCGCGTCTCCAGCGGAACCCAAGCTTCGTCAACTCCACAATGCCAATCGTCAACAGACCGCAACTACCGATCACAATCCAATCAGTTGCCGATGGCTTAACCGTTCCGAGGACTGCTGCAAGCGGAGATACATAGACCGCAAAGAGCTGTAACGTCACGACGATGAGAGCTGCGATCCAAAGGAAAGGATTTCTGAAGAGTCCGTCCATTGCCGAGCGTGTGCGTGAGCGGCAATTGAAGGTATGGCCGAGTTGGACCGAGACTAGAACAAAGAGTGCAATAGTGCGCGAGTGCGGACCGGGTCCATAAACCTTGAGCGCCCACATGTAAGCGCCGAGTGCAATCGCAGCCAGCAGTGCAGCCTGCCAGCCAATCAAAATTAGAAATGGCTTTGACAAAAGACTTGTGTGCGGGCTGCGTGGTGGTTGTTTCATGATGTCTTTCGAAGCAGGCTCGACCGCCAATGCCAGCGCCGGAAATACATCGGTAACCAGATTCATCCAAAGAATTTGCAGTGGTAACAGAGGTAAAGCCCAGCCGGCCGCGATGGCAGTGAAGATCACAAGGACTTCGCCAAGATTGTGAGAAAACATCATGTGTACAAACTTGGTGATGTTCGAATAGATGGTGCGGCCACCTTCGACAGCTCGCAGGATCGTCGCAAAGTTATCGTCAGCCAGTACGACGTCGGCCGCCTCTTTAGCCACTTCGGTTCCACGTTGGCCCATCGCAATGCCAATGTTCGCACGTTTTAGTGCCGGTGCATCGTTGACTCCATCGCCAGTGACCGCCACAACTTCACCCGCCTGTTGTAACGCTTCCACGATCCGCAACTTCTCCTCCGGCGAAACACGAGCAAAGACGTCAGTGTTGCGGGCGAGATACGCCAGTCGCGCGGGTTCAGTCTCTATTAGGTCGCGTGCGTGAAGAGCCACGGGCTCCCTTTGGCCCAAACCAAGCTCTCGGGCGATCGCGATGCCGGTATTTAACTGGTCACCGGTTAGCATCACCGTACGAATGCCTGCGGTCTTCGCACGCTGTATGGCCTCGGCGACACCTGGACGAGGCGGATCGATCATTCCTACTAGTCCGACGAAGGTGTATCCACTTTCCAGCGCTTCTTCGGTGGAATGTTTTGCGTAAGTTCCTAAATGCTTTATCGCAAGGGCCAGCACTCGCAAGGCGCGGTTTGCCATCTGCTCATTAGCATTAGTGAATCTTTTGAGTGAGTCCTCATCAATCGGCACTGTATTACCAGCCGTATCGCAATAATGTGAGCAGGCAGTCAGAACAACGGCTGGCGCGCCTTTCAAAGCGGCGAAGTGCTGCCCATCGTCCTTCCGATGCAGAGTGGTCATCCGCTTTGTCGACGCATGAAAAGGTTGTTCTCCAATCTTCGGATGAAGGGCGCGTTCGTGCGAGACGTCGAGCACGAGGGCGTCGGCAACCACGAGCAAGGCTGTTTCCGTCGGATCACCAATCGCGCGCGTTTCGTCGGTTGCTTCCGCGCGAAACGATGCTTCATTACAAAGCACTCCAATGCGAACTGCCTGCTGTAGCAGCAGATCGTTTTCGAGCGAACTCTCGCACTCTCCAATGCCCACGCGCCGTCCATCCGACAGATAATAATCACGGACTGTCATCCGGTTTTCGGTGAGTGTTCCCGTTTTGTCTGCACAAATGACTGTAGTGCTGCCGAGTGTTTCGACGGCCGGAAGCCGGCGCATGATGGCGCGTTGTTGGGCCATACGCAGCACGCCCAGAGCGAGAATTAATGTTGTTACTGCGGGTAGTCCTTCAGGTACAGCCGCCACCGCGAGGCTGACAGCAACCTCAACCATTAACCAAAGGCCGTCGCCACGCAACCAACCGGTCACCATTACAACGGCTGCGATAACCAGCACTATGTAGACGAGACGCCGACCTAGCTGAGTAAGTTGTTTTTCAAGTGGAGACTGCTCTTTAGTTGAGGTCGCCACAAGCCTGCCGATTTTGCCGAGCTCAGTAGCAGTGCCAGTACTTACAACAACTGCGACGCCTCTACCTGCGGCTACAGCGGTTCCGAGAAAAAGCATCGAGTGCCGTTCGGCCAAAGGTGTTTGCGCAGAAACCGCGGTGACATTTTTTTCTACAGTCGTACTTTCACCGGTCAGTGCTGACTCTTCGGCTTCAAGACGTACGGCTTCAATTAATCGAGCATCAGCCGGAACACGGTCCCCGGCGTTGAGAATTATGATGTCACCCGGAACAAGCTCCTCGGCATCGACAGTTGCTTCAAAGCCATTACGTCGAACGCGTGAGAGTGTGCGTGATTGCCGACGCAGCGCGTCCAGAGCCCGACCTGCTTGCCATTCGGTTGCAAAACCAACAGCAGCGTTGAGAACGAGAACGATTAGAATGGCGATCGCTTCGGCCAGGTCTGCGGTCGCCCACGAAATAATTGCGGCGATCGCCAGAAGGGCAATCACGATGCTTGCGAACTGATCGATGAGCACACGCCAGGCGGGACGAGATTGAATGCGCTGAAGGGCGTTGGGACCGTAGCGACGTTGTCGTTCACTTACCTCTGATGTCGTGAGTCCTACGCTTGGCTCGACATTCATTGATAGCGCGACAGCATTCGGCTCAAGAGCGTGCGAAGCTGTTCGGACTAAAGCAGTCGGCACCTCTGCTGATCTCATAACCGATTTAGGGGTGATTGTTGCGGCGCCCATCACCCGATTAGGAGCAATGTCTGTGCCTTTAAGCTAACGGCGGTTGGTCATGTCATCGCACCGAAATGCTGCGTAAACTTGCGATTTCGCTGTGCCAAAATTCGCAGCCTGCATGTCAGTAGCCAGTGTTAAGTATGACTCCAGCACCGCGAATCGCATCATGCTTCAAAGCAATCAGTGCCTCGTTAACCTGGTCGAAACGAAATGTTTGCACATGTGTACGCACGGGGAGGGCCGCCGCTTCACGCAAAAACTCCTGACCGTCTGCACGTGTGTTATTGGCAACGCTTCTGATCTTTCGCTCGCCGTAGATCAGTGAGTAATCAAATGAAGGAATGGGACTCATGTGAATGCCGCCGAGAACTACAGTGCCCCCTTTTGCGACTGCCTTCAACGCAACGGGCACGAGTTCACCCGCGGGCGCAAAGATGATTGCCGCGTTGAGTTTGACTGGCGGTGCTTCAGCAGCATCTCCGACCCAGGTTGCTCCGAGCTCCCGGGCCAATGTTTGATGACGCTCGCGATCTCGCGTGCAGACATAAACGTCTGCGCCACGAGAACGCGCAAGCTGAATACAAATGTGTCCTGCAGCGCCGAAGCCATATAATCCTACGCGTGCGCCTTTCCACTCATTTTCACCTAGACCCGTCAGACGCAGACATCGGTAACCGATAATACCGGCGCAAAGTAGTGGCGCGGCTTGTATGTCGTCGAAGCCGTCCGGGATGTGGTACGTGAAGGAGGCCGGCGCGACCGCGTATGCAGCGAACCCACCATCGACGGTCCAGCCTGTAAACTGCGCCTGCTCGCAAAGATTTTCACGACCGGAAAGACAGTACTCGCATTTGCCGCACGTGCGATTGAGCCAGGCAACTCCAACTCGATCCCCAACAGCAAAACCTTCAACGCGCGCGCCCATCTCGGTAAGTCGTCCGACAATCTGGTGACCGGGAACCACAGGCGATCGGCGCACCGGCAGTTCGCCTTCGACGACGTGCAAGTCTGTTCGACAGATGCCGCAGGCTGAGACGCGCACGACGACTTGGTCCTCGAGTGGCGCCGGCGCCGCAACTTCAGCCAATTGAAGCGGCCGCTCACCGACTTCTTTAGGCGCTTCAAGTATCCAGGCCTTCATGATTATGTGCGCGCGGCTGGCGTTGCCGAAAACAAAGCGCGTCTCAGCGCCACGTCTCGCGGGTCGCCACCCATCGTTACGCCTTTCAGGTTTGGGATATAAGCATATCCGATTTGAGCTTCCGGGTCGGCGAAGCCGAACGAACCGCCGGCTCCCGGATGGCCGAACGAGCTGGGACTTCCAAACGGGAATCCGCGATTAGGTTTCATGAAGCCCAGCGAAAACTCCACCTCATCTTTTATGCATTCGTCGTAAAACCCATGCGCTGCGGGCACAGCCGGCGCGGTCAACTCTTGCAAAGTCTTCGGGCGTAACCCCAATTCCTTTCCGCTGCTTGCGAACACGCTATATGCGTGCGCCATGGCGCGCGCCGTACCGACGCCTCCACCAGCCGGAATCTCAAGATTGCGGGCGTAGATGTGTTGCTCATCGTGTGCTAACTCAGAGCCGAGCAGCGCCCGGCGAAAGTTGGACCGAGGATTCAAAATGTCCAATGTCAGCCGTAAAGGAAAGCCAAAGAACATTTCAGAACGACTAGGGTCGACAAGGGGCGCAAGTTCCGAATCGGGGACTGATTCGGGTAACCGAATGTAGAAGGCCAATCTCAGCGCCGTGGCGATCTCTTCCTGAAAGAATTGGCCCAGGCTGCGGTGCTTGGGATCAATTCGACGAAGTAGTTCGCCTTCGTAAAATCCTAGTGTGATCGCGTGATAAGCCTGACGTGTTCCCGGCACCCACGCAGGCTTTTGGCGCGCTAGAACCACCGCGAACCGATCCAGGTCGGCAACTAAACTCCTTTCCAACGGAACATCCAGAGCGAACAATCCGGCTTGATGGGCCAGGAGTTGCCTGACAGTGACTCTCTCTTTTCCATTCTGAGCAAACTCCGGCCAATATTTGCAGACGCGGTCATCGTAATTGAACCAGCCTCGAGAGTGGGCCACTGCCAGAGTCATCGCCGACAATCCTTTAGTGGCTGAATAGACGAGCGCCTTTGTGTCTCTTTCCCAAGGCTCGCCGGTCGCTTGGTTCCTGACTCCTCCCCACAGGTCAATCACTTTTTCGCCTTTGTGATACACACAACACGCCGCGCCGATCTCTCGCCGTCGTGTAAAATTCTCGACGAAAGCTGCACGTACTGCTTCGTATCCAGGATTTACAAACCCGTGAATTGCGGCAGTCTTTGTTGCTTTACTTAACGCGGTGGTCTTTTTCTTTTGGGCCACCACATAAGCCAGACCCGCAGCCGTAAAACCTATGACTGCTGCTTTCGTCAAGCGATTCGCTCTCATAACGAACTCCTTCAGTCTGCACGCGACAGTTGTTTCTCAGGCGGCTGATGCTGCTTGCTCGACTAATCTTCTTTCCTCGTCGGCGATGAGGAGAGTTGTCTTGATCGCCGTGTCCGGATTGAGCGAGATCGACGTAATGCCCTCTTCAACCAGCCAGCGAGCGAATTCCGGAAAGTCCGATGGTGCTTGGCCACAGATACCAATCGGTTTCCTAACTCGCTGCGCTTCGTCGATCACATCTGCAATCAGGCTGAGGACCGCGCGATCATTTTCGTCGAATAAATGCGAGACAGTGCCCGAGTCACGGTCGATTCCGAGGACAAGTTGTGTCAGATCGTTCGAACCGATTGAGTAGCCGTCAAAGACTCGCAAAAACTCCTCAGCTCTGGCGACATTGGCAGGCAGCTCACACATTGCGTAAATCTCGAGCCCGTCAGCTTGTTTCAAACCCTGTTGGGCCATTACCTGAATCACCCGTTTTCCTTCAGCGACTGTGCGCATAAACGGGATCATGATCTTGAGGTTCGTCAAACCCATCTCTTTGCGCACGCGCAGCAAGGCGGCACACTCAAGCGCAAAGCCATCGGCATAACGCGGATCGTAATAACGAGAAGCACCTCTGAAGCCGAGCATTGGATTTTCTTCTTCCGGCTCAAATTCCTGGCCTCCGAGAAGACGTGCATACTCATTGGTCTTGAAGTCGCTGGTGCGAACGATGACTGGTTTGGGATAGAAAGCTGCCGCGATACGAGCGACACCTTCACTGAAGCGCTGGATGAAAAACTCGCGTGGATCTTCTTCGCGAATGCGGGCTGCTATTTCCTGGACCACCTTTGGATCTTTTAGGTTTGGGTAGCGAGCCAGCGCCATCGGATGGATGCCGATGTGATTGGTTACTATGAACTCTGTTCGTGCCAGTCCCACCCCGTCATTCGGAATGAAAGACATTTGAAACGCACGGGAAGGATCGCCGATGGTGAGCATCACTTCTGTGCGTGTTCGGGGAATTGCGGTAGCCGCAACTTTCTCAATATTGAAGGCGACGCGGCCGGCATAAACATGTCCCTCGGGTCCTTCCGAACAGACGACCGTGACCTCGTCGCCATTTCGCAGCACTTCAGTGGCATTTCCAGTGCCCACAATGCAGGGAATGCCAAACTCGCGAGAGACGATCGCTGCATGCGCAGTGCGTCCTCCTTGATCGGTAACGATCGCGGCGACACGTCGCATTACCGGTTCCCAGTCTGGGTCGGTAAGTCTTGCCACCAAAACTTCACCGTCTTTCACTTCTTGCAGCTCAGCCGCTTCGCGCACAACGCGTACACGGCCGGCGCCAATCTTTTCGCCGACGGCTTGGCCCGTTACCACTGGAAAGCTGTGCTCGCCCGTGAGTCGATAGACTTCCGCAGACGCCTGTGTGGCTTTTGATGAATGAACAGTTTCCGGCCTGGCTTGAACGATAAAGAGTTCGCCGGTTACTCCATCCTTGGCCCACTCGATGTCCATAGGCTGTGGATGTCCTGCGTGTGCCGAGTAATGCTCTTCAATAAGGCAGGCCCACCGCGCGAGTTTGAGAACGTCGTCGTCATTGAGTGAGTACCGCTTGCGTTCCGACTCTGGCGTGGGTTCACTGCGTGTGGTTCGGCTACCGTCACCATAAACCAGTCGCACTTCCTTGCTGCCGAGTCTTCGTCCAATGATGGGTCGATGCCCGGTCTTGAGTGTAGGTTTGAAGATCAGCCATTCATCAGGCGTCACAACGCCCTGCACGACATACTCCCCGAGACCGTAGGAACTGCTAATCAACACCACATCGCGAAATCCGGACTCGGTGTCGAGAGTAAAGAGCACGCCTGAGCTGGCTTTGTCCGATCGCACCATCGGTTGCACACCAACAGAAATGGCGACCTTCAACTGGTCATAGCCAAGTCGGGCGCGATAACTAATAGCACGATCGGTAAATAGCGAAGCGAAACACTGATGCACCGCGCGGAGCAGCGCTTCGCGTCCACGAACGTTAAGGAAGGTTTCGGCCGCGCCCGCAAACGAAGCATCCGGTAGATCTTCCGCGGTCGCCGAAGATCTCACCGCTAGTTCCGGCTCATGCCCAAGCCGTTGGCAAAGCTGCTCGTATGCAGCCACCACTGCATTTCGCAACTCCTTTGGCAACGGCATGTCGAGAATAGCTACACGCGCCGCATGCCCACGTCGTTTCAGTTCCTCAACGTCTTCGTAATCGAAGTCTGATACTAACGAACGAAGCTCGTATTCGAGCTCGCCTTCAGCCAATAAGGCGCGGTAGGCGTCGGCTGTAGTGGCAAAACCATCGAGCACGCCTACGCCTTTTGATTTTAGTGAGTTGAACAGTTCACCTAGTGAAGCATTCTTCCCACCGACGCGGTTAATGTCCTTGATACCGATTTCTGAAAAGTTGAGTGTGTAGATCAATTGTCCATGCGTTCTCATGACGGAGCTCCTTCGACTTCGGAAGGGGCAAGGTCCGTGCCCCAGGGAAAAGGGCTCCACGACTGACAACAAAGAAGCGAAGGACTGAATCCGAAGCTTATCACCGCGAGTTTCCACGCACTTTTTGTGTAACTTTCCCCATCAATTTGGGCCAACCACTTGGTGCGCGCGAGAGTTTCTTCATCCGACTGTGCGGCATGTTCATTGCTCAGCTTTGAGTTGTTTGATAGGGCAGGCGGTTGTTTAGGGGCGTTTTGGACGCTTCATAAGGAAGGAGACTATCTATGAAAGTGAAGGAACTAATGACGCCAGATGCGAAAGCTATTTGGCTTACTGAGAGCTTGGCTGATGCGGCCAAGCTGATGTGGGAAAACGATTGCGGAGTGCTACCGATCATTAAAGATGGCAGGAAGGTTGTCGGTCTGATTACCGATCGTGACGTTTGCATGGCGTCCGCGATGAGAGACAGAAATCCGTCAGCAATTTCGGTTGAGGAAGTGATGACGGGTCAAGTTTATGCCGTTAACGCGGAAGACAACATCGATCAGGCATTGCAGCTAATGCAGCAACACCAGATTCGAAGGCTGCCGGTTATCAATCCTGAAGGCGAGTTGCAGGGCATTCTGTCTATGAATGACATCGTGCTTCACGCCAGACCGGATGCAGCAGCAGGAGATTCGATCGAATACGGCGATGTGGTGAAGACCTATCAAGCAATCTGCCAACATCCGGTACCCGCAGCAGCGACATCGAGCGCGTCCGCGTAGCGCATTCGTGCTCGGTAACGGCGCGCGCAAAGAGTTTTGGGAGGTTCGTTATGTTAGAACGACGAAGTGATAGAGATCTGAAGCAACGAATACTGCGTGAATTGAAATGGGATTCGCGCCTTTCCTGGGCCAGCATAAACGTTGAAGTTAACGATGCAGTGGCCACGTTAACTGGTTCCGTAATGAATTACGGGCAGAAAGTTGCGGCACAGGAAGCAGCTCATCGTGTAACCGGCGTGCTTGATGTTGCGAACGACATCGAGGTTAACCCGAGCGACGGCTTCGCGCGTAGCGACACCGAGCTCGCGCGTGCCATTCGCAGCGCGCTCGAGTGGGACGCATTAGTGCCAGATGAGCTGATTCAATCAACTGTATCGGATGGCTGGGTGACGCTCGAAGGGCAAGTAAATAACGGGCGCGAGCGCACCGATGCAGAAAAAGTGATCAGGCGACTCTCCGGGGTCGTTGGCGTGATCAACTCGATCACGATTCGTAGACAAGCAATTAATGAGGAGCAGTTGCGTGTGGAGATTGAAGACGCATTAGAGACTCGCGCTGACCGCGAAACTGAACGTTTGCGAATCGAGGTCCATGACGGCGCGGTTGTTCTCAGGGGACGAGTTCATTCGTGGCAGGAGAAGCGGGCAGTGCTCGGCTCGATCAGCCACGCTCCCGGTGTGATGCAGGTCAAGGATCACATTCGCATCGATCCCTATTTCTAAATTGAAATACGCACTCAAATGTGAAAGGAAAAGACCATGAAAGAAGACAGGAAGACAGGAAACATGGAGGTGGCGCTTAAGACTCCAGAGATGGGGAATCCGTTTCAGATGATGCGTCGCTTCACCAAGAACATGGAACGGCTGTTTGAAGATTTTGGAGGATTTAATTTTCCGAATTTCTTCCAGACGGATTTTGCGCCGTTCCGCATGGAGTTTGACAACGGCGAATGGATGCCTCAGATCGAGGTACTTCAGAACAACGGACAATTCAAGGTGCGGGCCGATCTACCAGGCGTCACGAAAGATGATGTGAAGGTCGAGGTCACTGATAACTTCCTGACGATCTCAGGAGAGCGCAAGGAAGAGAAAGAGGAGAAACGCGAAGGCTTCTATCGCAGCGAGCGAAACTATGGAAGCTTTTATCGGCAGATTCCTCTTCCCGAAGGCGCGATGACCGAGAATGCCGCAGCGACATTTAATAACGGCGTACTCGAGATAACAATCCCTGCGCCCAAGGTCGCAGCGCCGACTCGCAAACTTGAAATCACAGAACCAACCGTCGAGAAATCGGTCAAAGCCGCCGCGTAGGCGTCTTATCGGGGCTGGTTGAGCTGGGGCGACTCTAAGGAGTGCACCGATCTGGTGACGCATTAGTCAGGTTTGACTTGCACGCCGCACGTGCAAGCGTCGCGAGTCGGCGCATTCCAGGGAGTCGCCCAAAACCAAGTTCTGGCGTCAATGTGGATCATGAATCTCATCGGCTTGCGAAAAAACTTTCACCTGAACCGGTCGCGCCAAATAGCGGGTGTCCTGCTCTCTCATGGTTGGGATTTCTTAAGAAATAATGAAAAGCGAATTGTCAGCACGGCTTCGCCGGTAGCGGCGAACGCGCGTCCACTGCATTTGCGACTAGCGCTCGAAGAGCTGGGAACAACCTTCATTAAGCTGGGCCAGATTCTTTCCACTCGAGCAGATCTCCTGCCTCCGGATTATTTGGCCGAACTCGCAAAGCTTCAGGATTCAGCCCCACCCGTTGCTTTTGAGGAGATTCAAGAAGTTCTGGTAACGGAGTTGGGCCAACCTATCGAACATGTTTATGCGCATTTTGATCCCGTGCCGCTTGCGGCGGCATCTATCGGTCAGGCGCATGCAGCTACGCTGGAGGACGGAACCGAAGTCGTTGTCAAAGTTCGCCGACCCGGAGTGGTCGAACAGGTGAACGAGGATCTTGAGATTCTCAAGGAACTCGCCGCCACGGCCAGCCGGCATTTGGATTTTGCAGATCATTACGATTTGCCAGGATTGGTTCAAGAATTCTCTCAAACATTACGCCGGGAACTCGATTATATTCGGGAAGCACACAACGCAGAGCGGTTCGCAGTTAACTTTGCTGCTGATAACCATGTTCATGTGCCGCGTGTGTTTTGGGGAGCGACAACCTCTCGCGTGCTCACCCTGGAGAGAATCCGTGGCATCAAGATCAACGATCTGAAGGCGCTCGACGAACAAGGCACGGATCGCCGCTGGCTCGCCGATTACGCGACCAACGTCGTACTCAAAATGGTTTGCGAAGACGGGTTCTTCCATGCCGATCCACATCCAGGGAATTTTTTCATTGAGCCCAATGGCACGATCGGTTTGATCGATTTCGGCATGGTGGGTGTCATTGATGAACAGACTCAGGAACTGCTTGCCGAGTTATTAATTGCCATCAACCATCAGGAGGCCGATCGTCTTGTAGACGTGTTTCTCGATCTCGGCGTCACTCGCAAGCGAATTGATCGCGCGTCAGTGCGTCGTGATATTGACCAACTTTTATCGACGTACTGGGAATTGCCACTGAGCGAATTGAAGGTAGCCGCTCTACTGAATGACGTCTATTCGATCATGCGCCGGCATCAAATGCATCTGCCGTCAAACCTGGCGTTGTTACTCAAGACAGTGATCATGATCGAGGGACTTGGAGTTACTCTGGATCCTGATTTTCACTTGCCAAAGGTACTTGCGCCTTACAGTGAACGCCTCGTGCTCCGCCAGTATTCTCCCTTCAGATTGGTCCGTAGTTTTGGGCGCTCGAGTTTAGAGTTGGCGAGGTTCGCAGTGGAAATGCCGCAACATCTGCGCAGGATCGCGACCGCGGCTGAAAATGGAAATTTGCAAATCGGCATGCGACCGGAAGGCTTTGATCCGGTTATCGATCGCCTCGAGAGAATAGCAAATCGAATTGTGTTGGGTGTGATTGCTGCCGCATTCATTAACGGCCTGGCGGTGCTTGTGTCAGTTTACAGACCGCCCGGTTGGGAACGTTGGGGCTGGACCGTGTTTGCTTTCGGATTCGTTTGTGCCTTGTTGTTAGGAGCGTATCTGGCCTGGAACATCTTGCGGCCAAAGCATACGTGAAAGAAGACCTACTTAATCCGGATATGTCGTCTAACGAGCAATGGCATCAAAGCAAATAACACCAGCGTTAAGTAATAAACGCTTGCAGCAATCGGATCGCGCGTCTCAAAATATTCTCTCAACGTAAGACCTCTGAGCGTCAAGACAAGTCCAAATTCGAAGATAAGGCCGAGAACAAAGGCGATCACGCCTGCTCCGAGTCGGTAAATTAAACGACTCGGGAGTTGAAAGCGGTGAACGATCCAGTTGGCGGCGATAATAATGACGAGCAGCATCAATGGCGCCTCTAACAGCTCAGCCAGTCGCTCACCCAGACGCGGGACTACAAGCAGAATTCGAATTGGACCAAGTAGCGAAGCAACGCCAAAGACAACCAAGAAGTAAACAAGAGCTGCTTTCAGGATCCGCTTCCACTCACTGTTATGGTGAGTCTCGGTTCGTCGCACATGCACCGGCGGCGTTGCAGTCGCGGTTTCGCTCTCATCGGGATTTGCACGATGGCCGGTCACGCTCGCAATTTTTATACGGAAGAAAATAGGTGTTAGAGAATGAGGTTTATCCCTGTGTTCTTGTGAAATGTACGCGGGCTCCCACCACATCACCCGCTTCTGAAGACACTCTTGTAAGTGGCTGCGCGCGGTTTCAAATTCCGGCTTGTCAGGAAGTTCTTCGTAGCTGCCGAAAACAATAACGCTCGACCAGTGATTGTGATTTTTGACTTCATCAACTTCGAAGAAGACCAGGGGGTTCAAACGCATCCACTCTATTTTTTGCCCGAGGGTAGCAAAGCAGTAAAGATAGCTATTGCCGTCAAAAGAAAAATTGAACGGCAATACATAAGGTTGACTATCATGAGCGCAAGCCAACCGGCCATACTCCATCCGCGACAAGGCATCGTTACACTCAGCTTTAGACATCTCGTGAATGAACATAAAACTCCTCCACTCGTACATTCCCACTTCGCAATAAATGTTCCGACAAAATCAGAAAGAAATTCCCCACAACGCCACGTGCATCGCAATCCGCCAGCGTCTGTTGCTGCGAAAACCTCCGCAGTTTTTGAGTGAAACCACGCTGAATATTCGCGGCAACATCTGCTTACTGCTGGTTCCCGAGGTGAGATAGCAGGCATATCGATTGCAGTTGGTCATTGCAGGAGGTCTTTACTCGTGCTGAGTAACAAGCCAACACCAAAGATCCGAGTGAGCCTCATTCTTTCGATTGCAATCATCTTGATGTGCGGGCTCGTTGGCTCCGCACATGCGCACAAACGTTCAAGGTCTGCCGAACAAGAACTGAGTACGCAGGAGAAACTCGGGGCGGAACGGCGTCTATGGGATTTGGGTTACTGGGCAGGACCTATCGACGGCAAATTTGATTCTGATTCACGTCACGCATTAATAGCGTTCCAGAAGGTTGAGAGACGGGCACGAACCGGGAAACTTACACTGGACGAGTTGAATGCTCTGCGCACCGCGACACGGCCATTGCCGCGGAACGGACGTTATCCGCACGTGGAAATAGATTTGGAACGACAGGTACTTTTTGTTATCGATGAAAGCGGCGAGGTCGCGCGAATCCTGCCGGTCTCCACCGGTAACGGAGAACTCTACATGGACCACGGTCAAATTCATCGTGCGCGCACACCAACCGGTACTTTCAAAGTGTTGCGCAAGATTAAGGGCTGGCGCTTGAGCTCTCTCGGGCTGATGTACTATCCGAATTACATCTTTAACGGCATCGCAATTCACGGCAGTTTTTCGATTCCTACTCGTCCAGCGAGCCACGGTTGCATTCGAGTTCCGCTGTTTGCCACGAAGGAACTCAGCTCGCTGTTACCAATTGGTATCGACGTAGTGATCTATGACGGTTTGCAGCAGCGGAAAGAGCCTAAGGCCGTGACTTTATCGAGCGGGAAGTAGGGGCGGAAATGAGAATCTTGAACACACGATCAACTGTGATGTTGCCTTCCGCAGTTCAAAGACGGCTTATAAGATCGTTTCGGCAGGGTGACGTCTCTTATCCCATGGATCGGTAAAATATGGCTCGTGCGAGTGATCATGGCGATCCAGTGTAGATAAATCCTGGATTGCTTTGAGTTCACTTGTTGCAAAGTCCGTTGCCGATCCGTCAAAAGCAATCTTTCCAGCGTCAAGAACGATTACCCTCGTTTGGGGAAGGTTTGTTGAAGGTGCTTCGACAGTTCTAATCTCGCCCTTACTTAAAGTATCGGCTCGGTAATTTGTAAGGTAATGGATCTCGTGCATCTTCTTTGTGACGTACAGCGATGAGATCTGATTGATATCACGTGCGCGAATCACAAGGTCCAGGACTTTGAGGGCAGCCAGCGGATCGAGACTCATCGTTGGTTCGTCAAACAACATGATTCGCGGCCAGCCAACTAATGCGCGGGCGATTTCAAGCCTGCGCTTCATTCCGCCGGAAAGCTCTTCCGGAAACTTGCTTTCTTCCCCTTCGAGTCCCACGAAACGTAAGACTTCGGCTACTGATCATTCTATCTCTTCCTCAGACCAGCCATGTTCTTCAAGCCGGTACGCCACGTTCTCGTAAACCGGTAGTCCAGTGAAGAGCGAGTCTTCCTGAAATACCATTCCCATGAGACCGCCACGCAGATCTATAAGTTCCGCTTCCTTAAGCCGTTGAATCTCTCTACCCTCGATAAGAATCTTGCCAGAGTCTGGTTTTAGTAGACCCATTGCCAACCGTAATAAGACCGACTTGCCCGAACCGGACACGCCCGTCATCAGAACCATTTCGCCTTGATTAAGAGTGAAACTGACGTCATTAAGCGCGATGTTGTCACCGAAGCGCAGCACAACGTGGCGAAATTCGATTGCGGGTACTTGAGCGTTCATGACTATTTCTTCGTGCAACATGTATGCCGTTGTCCAGGTTATTCATTGAGAAGTTTGAAATGGACAGTCCTGCGCGAATTTTCAATTTCCATGCGGAATACCCCGCAACTCCTTTATCCATTTGGACGAAAAGCCTCACTGACGTAAGTGGTACAGGCCGTGCACATAGGTTGGTGACGGATTTCTGCGGGAGGTAATCATGAAAATACTATTAGCCATTGATGGTTCGCTTTGCAGCGATAGGGCGGTTGAAGAGGTTGCTCGGCGGCCCTGGCCGGAAGGAACTTCGGTAAAGGTGCTTACGGCCTTAGAACCCCCGATGCCACCAACCCCTGAGACTTGGGCGGTGCCGGCCTCTTACTTTGAGGAGATCGAGACTGCACTTCGACAGCAAGGTAAAAACATCATCGATAGTGCACTGCAAAAGCTTAAAGCCAATAAGACGCTCTCGTTCAGTTCGATAATCGTGCTTGGGTCACCACGGCCAGTAATTCTGGATGAGGCGGAAAGCTGGAGCGCTGACCTAATTATGTTGGGCTCTCATGGCTATGGTGCGGTGAAACGGTTTCTGCTCGGTTCCGTTTCGCAAGCAGTTGTATCTCACGCGAAGTGCTCTGTCGAAGTGGTCCGTTGTCGGGCGGCTGACGAAGTCTCCAAAGATCGACTTTCAGAGAAGTCGAAAGGCCAGTAGAGATGGCAAGGGTTCTTATCCTCGGAGGTGGGTTTGGTGGTGTCGTAGCGGCAGAGCGGCTTGCGGAGCGGCTTAGCGACGAACATCAAATTACGTGGTATCGCGTAGCAGGAATTTCGTTTTCTACCCGGCGCTGGTGAGGTTGGCTTTCGGCAAATGTGCGCGGGAGGACGTTTCATTTGACCTGCGGCATGCCGTTGCAGCGGCAAACCTAATTGCCGAGATCGAGGGCCACGAACCGGTCGCGCATTACTCATTCATAGTTTGAATGATGGAGGCATTAATCATGAGGAACAATCGCACAATTCAGTTGGTCGAAATCCCGATCGGAGGAAAGGGTGGATTCATTTGGAACCGCTTGCATGGAGAGCGTGAAGAAATTTGCGAGACTTTGGTCAGGACCTCCGGACCCGATTCTGATGTCTACCGTGAGTTGCTTCAAGCACGACTGCGGAAGCTTGATGACGCACTCGATCGCTTGATGTCGGGATCTTATGGCGTTTGCTCTCAGTGTGGTCAATCAATCACCGAGATAAAGCTGGATACTGATCCAGCAACATCCCGATGTCTCGACTGTTCAGAGATTAAGCCGAAAACGGGCAGCGAAACACCTGCCGATGTGATCATCGAGAAATTAAACCCGTTCGACACGATCGTGCTGCGAACCGAGAATAGTGAATATCGCATTTTGCTGCTCGATCCGAAGACGGGACGCGCACTAGTCGAGGGCGGTAGTTATCTCCTCGAACCGAATGACGGTCTCGTCAAAGGCTCGGCACTTCCAGGATCCGCCTTCAACGGAGGAGCAATCTCTGTAGGTGGCCGGTTGGAAATGTGGGTTGACGAAACGGTCTTTCTCACCTCGCCGGTCAAATCAGTTGAAGTGCAACAGAATGCAGCAGCGGAATCGCTGGAAAGGATTTCCGCGGCATTACATTGAATCGATCGCATAGGTAAGTGCAAGTAAAGAAGGTTGAAATGAAAGCAAATGTTTTCCGAGGAAAGAACAAAATGGCGAGGGTTATGAAGCACTCGGAGGATGGCGATTCGGCAACACGATCAACGGTGCCCAGGCTGAATATCTGAAAGTTCCATATGCGCAGGCGAACTTGGCAAAGATTCCTGATGAGCTCACAGACGAACAGGTGGTCCTACTGGCTGACATTGCGTCTACCGGTTTCAGTGGAGCGGAATCCGCTGGGATAAAGATAGGTGATTCAGTCGTCGTATTTGCACAAGGTCCAATCGGATTGTGCGCGACGGCCGGCGCAAAGCTAATGGGAGCCTCGCTGATCATCGGCATCGATGGCGACGAGCATCGCCTCGCGATGTCGAAACGAATGGGCGCAGACGTCGCGCTCGACTATCGTGACGTTGACGTTGTGGCGGAAGTAAAACGTCTGACTGGCGGCGGCGCCGACGTCGCGATCGAGGCACTGGGCACTCAACAAACATTTGAAAGTGCACTACGCAGCTTGCGACCTGCGGGAACGTTGTCTAGTCTTGGTGTCTACTCAGGCAAGCTTGAGATTCCTTATGAAGCCTTCGTCGCAGGAATTGGAAACCACCGAATCGTTTACTACGCTTTGTCCTGGCGGCAAGGAGCGTATGCGGCGATTGATGGAAGTTGTTCGTCATGGTCGCGTGGATCTCACGCCGTTACTTACGCACACTTTCGCTCTCGACAACATAGTCGATGCTTACAACCTGTTTGGCGAGCGACTCGATGGCGTAATGAAAGTTGCGATTCGACCGTGATGGTCTGGTGGGTGAAACAATGAAGATACTTATTGGCTACGACGGTTCCGAATGTGCCGATGCAGCCCTCGAAGATTTGCAGCGCGCGGGATTGGGTTCCGACGTTGAGGCATTTGTCATGACGGTGGCAGACGTCTTTGTCCCGATGCCGATCGGTGAAGAAGTTGAGAACACCGTAACGATGTACATTCCGTCGGCTGTTAAGCGTGCGCACGAGCGAGCGCAACACAAGCTCGAGGAGGCGACAGATCTGGCAAAGCGGGTGAGTGAACAGATCAGATCGACCTTTCCAACCTGGCGTATCAGCTCGGGCGCCGAAGCAGATTCTCCCGCATGGGCGCTCATCAGAAAAGCAGATCATTGGAAACCCGACCTCATCGTCATGGGCGCTCGTGGTCACTCCGTTTTCGGAGGTAGGCTGATACTCGGCAGCATTTCACAACGAGTCCTTTACGAGGCGCGCTCCTCCGTTCGAATCGCGCGCGCTTCAGCCAACAATCCTGACAAACCCGTTCGACTGTTAATCGGTGTAGACAGCTCCGCTGATTCGAATGCAGCCGTGGATGCTGTTTGCAGCCGTCACTGGCCCAGGGGAACGGAAGTTGGTCTGCTGGCCGTGGTCGATACCGTAATGCCGCTAACTTCCAATCCTTCCGAACCGTCAGCCATGAAATGGATCGAAGTTGCGGATGAAAACAACTGGTCTCAAGTGCGTGAGATCTTTGAACCGGCGGCACAAAGAATCCGCAGTGCGCGATTGCATGCAGAGGTCATGATTAGACGTGGTAATCCGGCCGATCAAATCCTCGAGGAAGCGAATACGTGGGGTGCAGATTGTATCTTCGTCGGCGCAAGGGGAACGCGAGGAATCGATCGTTTGCTGCTGGGTAGCGTTTCTTCCGCAGTCTCAGCTCGGGCGCATTGTTCCGTTGAGGTTGTGAGGCCGAAGAGATGATTTGTAAGCTTGGGGTAAACTGACCCAGTTCTGTCGAAAGCCACGGCGCGTTTCAAGGATTACTTCTGCGGGAGTCTCTCTGAATACAATGGCTGCCATTCTCAAGGTCTAGACACCGATGCCGCTTGCATAAAGTGTCACGCAGACAAACAGGGACCGTTTGTTTACGAGCATGCTCCAGTGAAGATCGACGGGTGCATTGCCTGTCACACACCGCACGGCTCTTCTAACCCGCGATTGTTGATTACGAGTCGCGTCGCGCAACTTTTTTTGACCTGTCACAGCACGGCTCATGGCGTCGGTGCCGACGAGCCCGCCGGTCCACAGCACAACCTGAACGCGCAATACGCGAACTGCACGAACTGTCATATCAAGATCCACGGCTCGGCGAATCAGAACCAGCAACAATCCGATTATGTGCAGCAGATTCTTCTTTTGCTTCGTACTCATAGCGCAATCCCCACTGAGGCCTCACTTAACGGAACTACAGCCAGTTTTACGCGCAAAAAACGGACACCATCAAATCAGCAATCGGCGAAACGCAGCGCATCTTCAAGACCTACTTTTTCCCGGAGATGAAAACCAATTGGGCGACTCATCCAAACAAGTACTGCTTTTTAAGATCAGCCAATTCAAATCTCACTCGTATAGCGAACAGCCAACAGCTTAATCGTTAAATTCGCGCAAGTCTCTGCGGAACTTTCCGCACCGCGGACCTCGAATATTATCAATTCTCGGCCAATTTGCTCCGGGTATATCTCTTGCTGAACAGTTGATGTGTGGCGACCTTCGGACGTTCGTATGGTCCACCGCCGCGAGGAGGCGTTATGTACAGCAACAGAATTGATTTGGGTTTTCCGATAGCCCTCGTTGAATTCTTAGCACGACTGGGAAGTGTAATGAGCATAACCGTATTGGTCTTGCTCTTTCAGGCCGAAGCTCTTCACCCATCAGAGATCGCGCCAGGGGAGTGGTTCGGGCTGGTTTTCTTTCCGATCGGCGTAGTCATTGGGCTGGCGATTGCGTGGTGGAAGGAAGGCTTGGGCGTTTCGATTACGATCGTAAGTTTGCTGGCTTTCTATTTCGTGTATGGCTATCTCTTGCGCTACCACGTTGGAGGTTTGGCGTTTGTAGTCTTTGCCTCTCCTGCACTTCTGTTCTTCTTCCATTGGGTTCTGTATCAGGCCAGTCATAAACATGCCGTTGGTTAAGCTCTGGAGTACGACGATGGTTACCAATATCTTTGTCACGAATATCTTTAAGGACAGAAAAGACGCAGGACAGTATCTCGCCAAGAGACTTACAAAATACCGCAACCGCGATGACGTGGTCGTAATGGCCCTGCCTCGCGGCGGCGTGCCGGTCGCTTATGAAGTCGCAAAAGCGCTGAATGCACCATTGGACATCTTTCTAGTGAAAAAGTTGGTTGTTCCAGGCTTCGAAGAGTATACGATCGGCGCGATTGCCAGTGGGGGGATACGTGTTCTCAACGAGGCGCTTGTCTCGCAGCTCGAGATTCCCACCAAGATCGTCGATGAAGTAACGGCTAGAGAGTTTACTGAACTTGAACGACAGGAGCGACTTTATCGTGGCGCGCGCAATCCGCTGGATGTGACCGGTCAGACGGTCATCATTGTGGATGACGGCATGGCGACAGGTTCTACGATGCGAGCAGCAGTAAGGGCTCTGCGCAAAAAAAATCCTAAGAAGATCGTAATCGCAGTTCCTCTGGGCCAGCGCGAGGTCTGCAATTCTTTTAAGCAGGAAGTTGATACAGTCGTTATTTGCGCACTGATGCCGGAGCCTTTCAATGCAGTTGGCGTTTTTTACCGGAAGTTTCCTCAAACTACAGACGCCGAAGTGCAGTTGCTCTTGCGGCAGGCCATGCAAACTAAGATCGCTGCTTAAATTGTGCGAGGAGATCGATAAAGAACGGAGATTTCAATGCAAACAAGACAAATTCCAAAAAGCGAATGGTCGACATTTCTCGATAACTTCAGTCGTGAACATGAAGGATGGTTAACAAAGCTCGAGATCTTTGGACCAGAGCTCGGTGCCCAGGTCGAAGAAACGGGACTGACGCTCGAAGGTGTTACTGCTGAGTTTCATGAGGTGTCCGGTAATACCATTATGATCTCAACGGGCAGCGCGCCGGACGATCACATCACGCACTCGATTCGCCGCCCTACCGAAGTAAGCCTTGAGCAAACTGACGAGGGCGCTGACATAGCCCTTTCAGTTAAAGCCGCCGACGGCACGACAGCACTGCTGAGCTTTCGCGCCGCAATCTTACCGGAAAAAGTTGATGCGGCAGTAAATTGATGATTATGGTGAGGTGACAGCTCATGGCAATTGAACCGCACATACTGTTTGTGGATGACAATGCCGATATTTGCGACCTGGTCCAAGCAGTATTGCAAGGCGCTGGCTTTCGTGTGTCTACGGCTGATAGTACCGCCAGCGCTTTACAACTGGCCGCGAGCGAACGGTTTGATGCTCTTTTGTTGGATTACTGGATGCCGGATTTGACAGGCATCGAACTCTGCCGCCGGATTCGCGCGTTTGATCAAACCACTCCGATATTGATCTGCTCCGGTGCAGTGACTCAAGCAGATAAAGAAGCGGCAACTTTGGCAGGTGCACAGGGATATGTGAACAAGCCATTTTATTCAAGTGAGCTAATCCAGGCATTACGTTCTTCGCTGAAAGCCAGAATTCCTGAGCAGAACTTGGCTTGAGCAAAAATTCGCGATCGACAGCGCTTAAATCTGTGACTCACGGTGTATTTGAAAGACGTTGTGATGATCGAAGCGCCCCAGAATCGAGTCGTGTTATCAGAGATTGCGCCGGACTTGCTTCCCAAGTTTCAGAGCGGCGATACAGATCGATATATCGAAACTACTTCTGTTCCACACAAAGAGCGTTACTTTTTGGAAGGCCCAAGATCGCGTAGCTCAGAATTTCTGATGACACTGCATATCGTGCGAGATTTCCTGAGAGGTTTCGCGTACTCCACTTTATTGGGCCATGCGTTCGAGCTTTTCTCCAACCAAGGCTCAAGATAAAGACTGGACCACAGAGGTTGCAGGAAAAGCCGTGTTCCGAGAGGAACTAAGGCAGCAGTAAAACGGTGGATTACCAGCGTCCCGTGTGCGGCCAATGTCGCTTGCTCGGCCCAGGCTGCCTTGAGATTGCATGAGCTTTCGCGACTTACCTGCCTACCTCGACAGGACCGCTGAATTGCACGGTATAGGTGCCTTTTCCGACACTATCACCATTTTTAACTCCTTTGACGAAAATGATGACGAGCTGAGCTTTATCGAAAGTCAGAGATCTCGAAACCGAATCAGTGCCCTGCACACTGATGTCCTGTAAAAGCACTTTTGAATTGGAATCCATGACAAAGAAAGCTGCTTGAGCGTTTTTGTCTGTCGGCTTGATGCTGAAGTTGAAAGTGACGGTTCCAGGGCCGGTCACATTCAGCTTATGAAAATTCGTATTACGATCAGTTCCGTCCAACTCGCCCGTCAAAGGATCTTTTGGACCCGCCGTAGCGGCACCGCCACCTGCAGGCGCAGGAGCAGGACCACCACCCGCTGGTGCTGCAGCACCACCACCGGCTGGCGCAGCGGCTGGAGCAATGTTGACTGCACCGCTGAGCGTAACTTTATAAGTTCCGGTGCCACCGCTATCGCCGTACTTGATTCCTTTAATCCTCAGCACGACATCTTGCCTCCCGCTGATCTGTACGCTGTTGACCACACGCTCTACACCTCCATCAACGCCCTGGGCCAGGACGTCCGCAAGCAGTGGCCTAGATTTGTTGTCGAACAGGTCCAGCGTTGCTCCCGCATTAGTGCCGGAGGCTTTGACCTCAAACGTCACGGTTAATTTTCCAGGACCAGCGCTGAACTTATAGAAGTACTGGTCGCCGCTTCCATCCAGGTTGTCGCTAATTTCATTCGAGTTCACCAGAGTGGGGTTATCCCGATCCTCTGACCTTCCTTGCCCGAAGGCCGCACTGATCGAAGCACAAAACAAAACTGCGGCGACTAAGAGACTCGACACATAAAAGCGCATATAGTTCATAACTCTAACCTCCTAGAAAATTGATTTGCGAATGAACAACTTATTTTGGCCCAGCGCTTCCCGGCACAGCGTAGTACAACTCAAAATCCACAGACGCGCGTGGGGTCCGTCGGTCCAACGTCACATACCTGGAGCCTGTGAAAGCCCGCATTCCACCCTGCGGTGGTTGTGATTCAGAAGGGTTGCCGCCAATCCACGCTCTGGTGAGGAACAGCGGATTAGGATCCGGATTTGGTAAAAGACCATCGCCTCCCATTTGTGCAATGACTCGCACTTGTGTGTTCGTCGGCAACTTCAACGCGTAACGACAAACGTAATAGTCTCCTTCATCATCTGCTGTCCACATCTGACTATGGTCGCCTCGCAATGGCTGATTCGTACGGGGGTCCAGGGCCGCGACGTAAAATGAAATGCAACGATTGTTAATTGAGTCTTGAAGATTGGAGCTGACTGGAACGACGCCGAAAGCTTTCTTCCAACGTATCTTGCCGTTCACTGCATAGAGCGGTTGATAGTCCGGCGCCGTCATCGGGGCTGGTGTCGGTTGAGCGTTCGCATCTCCGCGCTCAACGGTGACTGAGACTGAGGCTAGCAGTACGTTTGAATCGGAGAGCTTAAATACATAGTGCTTACCAATTTCGACTTTGGCGTTACGCGTGCCCTTGCCTTGTTCGACTATGAAGGTCTCGTCATTCTGATCCACCCTCACCCACACTTCGGCGTATGGGTGGTCCTTCCCGCCATCCCAAACGAGAGTGACATTTCCGCTGGTCTGGTCGGGCGCTATGACAACGGGATTAGAAAGTGCATAGATATAAGGTGTTGCTCGTTCCTGGGCTGCAGTGCTTACGCTTACAAGCAGTAAAAGACTTAAAGCCCAGAGCAATGTTTCGCCGGCCTTCTTCATCGTTTCCTTTCCTCCATCACGCTTGAGAGTACTGAACAATTTTTTCTGCGATGCGGCGTTCTCACGTAACATTTCCATTACCTCAGAAGCTTTCATTGACATTCCCCGAGCGCACGGGTGGAGGAATTCTGACTTTATCTCCAGGAAGCGTCTTGAGAGGTTTGAAATATCGCTGAGCTGTCGACTGGAGATAGCCGTTGCCCGTGTTGTAGACCCAAAAACTCCAATAATGGTCTGAGCTTGACAGATACTGCGGCACATTTTGCGCATCGGGATAACGCTCGGCGGCAGTCGGAGTTCGATCCACAGGCGAACCATGGAGCGCTTGTTGTTGTTGCGCGAAAGAAACTATCTCCAAACGGATTTGCGTTGGTTCGCCTGGTCTAAATCCGCGATCCACCCAGGAGCACTGACCTGGAGTCAAGATCGGCGTTCGAGCGCCGGCGCCCTGTGTGCCGGCCGCGAAATCGATCGTCATGTTCATCATCTGTTCGCCGCTCGACGAAGTGCTGCCCGGCGTTGACTTAAACTTCAATGCGCCTCCACGACATCGCAGCTCGTACGATGTCTGCATGAATGCATTCGCACCGAACGCTACTTCATCTTTCAACGGAACGATCTCATTAGCGGCCAGCACAATCGCAAGCAGCGAAAATGGCAGCGCAAGTGATAAAAATTTCATCTTGTCCTCCGTCTTGTAGACCAAACTACCGATGCCTCATCGCGAACAATTAATACTCATTCATTGACGACTGAACGCGCGCTATTAATGGGATCGGCGATTCAATTCATAAACGTTACGGAGAGCCGCTGGCTTCCGCACTGATTACGCGAAGTATGCTTCCCCAAGATCCGCCACGATCCGACGCCTGAGATGCCCCCATCGGCTCTCCATGTTATTGATGGTCTGACGAGCCTTCTAATAAAGAGTGGCGCGAACGCGCTGAACGTATCGCAAAAATTTTTTTCGGAGTCGTGCGTCTCCGCAGAATTTGGGAAGTTGAGAGGAACCGAAGAAGAGCGCTGTTTTCGGCAAAGACCAGTGCTTTGTGCCCAGTGCCTTTTATTGCGTGACAGTGCAGGAGAGTTATCTTTTTTCGACGCGGAAGAGGGACTTGCTTAAGGAATCGCCATCGCTTCCCGGCGTGATGCCGATCAGCGTCAAAGTGTAATCGCCATTACTGAGCTGACTAGCCGGCAACGTGAAGACAAAGCTTGCGCCAGCCTTCGTGTTGCGCGGTCTGATGTTCGAATGCGTAAAGATTTCGGCGCCCCCGATCTTTTGCAATGAGACGCGGTATCGAGGGTAGCTATCATCTTTTAATTTTAAGAGGATCTGCGCTTGAGTTGTGTCATGCGGAATGATGAGAGTTGGCGTTCCGCTGTTGTCAGCGCCTCTGACACCGCCGGCCGTGAGCGCCAGAACGGCGATAGCACGAGAGGGATTCGTAATCGGACTCGGCGATTGCCGTGGAATCTGTGGCGGCGTGCTTGTGGGCTGCTGTTGCGCAGTTTGTTGTTGAGCTCGTTGTTCCTGATTCTCTCGTTGCGCCTGAGTTTGTTCTGCTTCTCTTTGTTGTTGCCGCTTCGTGGTAACGAAAATCCAGGCGACAACGAGAACGATTACAACAGTCGCCAGCGCCATTGAGAATCGCAACCTCGGCCGCTGGCCTCCAATTGTGGCGAGCAATCTCTGCCACCAGGAAACAGATTCTGCGCGAGTTACTGACGCCTCTTTTTCATCGATCCTGGCTGTTAAAGCCTTAGCAAACTCGACTCGCTCACGTCGCGTCGGATTTTTAAGGTACGACTGCTCGAACCGCTCGCGCATCTCGCTCGATAACTGACCACGCGCGTAAGCGTCCACCAACGTGCTCTCGACCTGCAGCACTTGATCGAAAACCTGCGGGTCGCTGAAATAACTTTTTTCCAACGCGGCTTGCTCCTGCTCGGACAATTCGCCGAGCAGGTAGCGCGTAACGGTCTGTTCCAGTTCATCCATTTGAGAGAGTTGTTATCTTGCTTAGCTGAAATTAAAGACGTGACAATTACCGGAACAGAATTTGAAAGTTAGTCCTATAAAAATATTCCTTGCCTCCCCAGGGGATGTAACAAAGCCTGTTCTTATAAGAATATTTTCCAGGATGCAGGCCATCATTCATCTTCTTACGGCAAATATATAGAGTATCGGCGCCGTCCCTGTCCGACCCACCCTTGACGGCGCCGCTCTTGATTTCGGCTCGCGATACGTCGTCCGCTGCTTTCCACTGATACTGAGCGTTTGTCAGCAGCACCTGGTAATAGCCATAGCGATAGGTACCCTCTGCTCCGGCAAACGGGTAAAGGCACAGATTGTTGTAAACTTTGCCGGGAATAGTTTGAGCCCTGCAGATATCCAGCCTGGTCCCATCGTCAAGCTTTCCGCCCTCAACACGCTTATAGCCAGGATAATCGCCTTCTTCATTTGGCAAGACCCAAACGAAAGGCACATTCTGAAGCGTCGGGAAGGGAGGCGTTTTTTCGACACCTACCAAACTAGCTTCGGCTTTCTCGGTCACAGCCGACGTCCTCATCTCAGCACAAAGCAAGCCGATGATTAAAGCTGAAATTACTATGAGTGCAGTTTTTCGCATATGTTCTTCTCGTTTCTACGACGCGCCTGTCGCTTAGTTGGAGTGCATCACTGTGAAGGGAACAGGATCTCAAAGTCTTTCGCGTAATATTTTTCCTGGTTTCCCCACGGGATATAGCAGAGATTGTTTCTGTAAGAGTATTTCCCGGGATGCCAGCCATCGCTCATGTGCCGACGGCACATGTAAAGGGTGTCTTTGCCATTTGCATCCGACCCACCCACAACAGCGGTTTTCTTGATTTCAGTGCGTCTTAATTCGTCGAATGATCTCCACTCATATTCGACATCTGTCAGCAGCACCTCGTACCTGGCTGGCACTGCATACTCTTGTCCGACATACGAGTAGTGGCACGAGTTATTGTAGAGTTTGCCAGGTGTCAGCCCGGAAACCCTGCAGATATACATCATGGTCCCATCCCGATGCTTTCCGCCGCCGACCCTGTGGTAACCCGGACGGCTTTGATCTCCATCTACCGATACCCAGATGAAATGAGAATTTTGGAGCGGTGGGTTGAAGAACACTGAAGAGTCTGTTGCGGTAGTAGCCGTTACCGTCGACGTGTCGATCACGATAGAAAGCAATGCGACGATCAAAGCCACGCCTAAAGTAACTGTGACGTACGTAGTTTTTCGCATTCGAGCTTCTCCTCCCAAAAAGCACTCACATGCCCCGTCTCACCGGCATCCACACTCCGCAGTGCTCGCACAGGCCACCGGGCTCATTATTGAGTGGCGAAAACCTCCTCTTCATATCGCTGATTTTTTCTTGAGACAGCGCGTAACGCATTGTTCGAGCTTATCGCGCAGGCGTTGCGACCGGTTTGCTAGTGCGTCGCGGCGCAGTCCCAATCGCTGCGCGAGATCTCTTCGTCGATCGATTCGTCCGCGTTTTTCGTCGACGTAATACTCCATTATCAACTCACGGCTTTCGGCAGGAAGTGCATCGAGACAATCATCGAGGCACTTCAGCCGCACTTCCTTCTCTGCTATTTCGCTGGCTGTATCGAGAGCGACAGGTTCATCCTTGATTTCATCAAGGGTCGTGAGGCGCTTGTGATCTCCCTTGAGCGCCTCCAGCCAAACCAACCGCGCAATTGTGGAGGTGTATTCGCCGATGTTTCGGATCTCAACGCCTTCCTCGAGCTTTCGAGCGAGGCGATTGAAAGTTTCGTCGGCATGTTCTTCGGGGAAGGGTGCTCCGCGCCATTCAAAGGACCTGATTAAGGTGCGACGCAAGTCCTCGTATTTTTTCCCGGCTTCCTCTTCGTCTTCTCCGAGACGCTTTAGCAGCCTGATGAACGCTTGCGCCGTCAGTTCCCGTACCATAGATCACTCATGCTGTTGAATGCGCTCAACTCAACATCACGGCGCAATCTCACCTTTAACGGTCGGCTTATCGCCATTCGCCCTGAAGCACGAATGCTCCCCAGTAGTACGGCGCTTGCCAATGTCTCTTCGTGAGCATCTTGATCTGCGCGGCTCTCAGCGCTGCCGCCGGAGTTAACTTCTCCTGCAACACGCCTTTGTAAAATAGTTTCATTAACTCGGCGGTCGCCGCATCGTCAACTTCCCACATACTAGCCATCACGCGCGGCGCACCTGCGTACATGAAGCCACGCACGAGTCCGATCAAGCCTTCACCGCGGACTTCTTTGCCAAGCCCAGTCTGGCACGCACTCAACACGACGAGATTGGCGTTGAGTCGCAGAGTATAGATCTCGTGCAACCGCAGAAATCCATCTTGGGGACGACCCTGTTCATCAACAAGCGAGAGCACCAGTCCTGACAACTCGGGTTGTCGACTATCGAGTAGACCATGCGTACTGAAATGAACGATGCGATACATACTCAATTCATCGCTCATCGCGAGTCTTCGGTTAGCGCGAAAATCGAGCGCCTCCAGATTCGATTGTTGCGATGTTAGAGAGAGAATGGCTTCCGCTTCGTCGCGGCTGAAAAGCAAACGTTTCAACTTGACACTACCATCACCGCCTCTCACGCTGCTGAGTGCACGTTTGAGCGTTGATGCGGAAGTTGTGGAGACAGCTTGCCCTTCATTCTGTGCTCCGTCAGAACTCTTGTGCGAGGCAAGACTCGACTTAACGCGCGCATCATTCACCTCAAAAACAGGGTCGGCTAGTACAGCAACTCCTTTGGCGGCCGGTTTCCGATCACCCAGGTCCCGTCGCAAAGCAGCGAGCACTGAGGCCGAGGGCAAATTCACGATCTCATGATCGAGGATCAAAGGTCTGGGCTCACCCGCAGTTTCCGTCGGCGATGGCAGAACGGCAAACGGAAGGTATTGCAACGCGCCATCAGCAACGATCACCAGTCGCTTAGTCCCTAATTGTGCGGCCACCGGCGCAAGCAGCATTGTGCTAAGAACTCGCGCATCAGTCTTGTACTGTACGTCCGCTGCAACTTCGCGCGCGCGCTGTCGACCGATTGTTAACTTGGGTTCGGGATGTCGTGCGGTGAGCAACTCGTAGACATGACGTGCCTGCGCCTCGATCGTCTCCTTGGAAGGTAATTGATAACTTAAGACTTTGTCGGGCGTGACTGCCCAGAGATAACTTCGCTTTTTGCCCAACTCATATTCCAACAAAACCGTGTTGTCATCGAGTACCTGTTGAATCTCTTTAATGCCGAGTGATTGCGGAGCAGTGAGAGACGCATAACGCGAGTTGCGCGCACTGATGTCAGCGCGCACTTGACTCAGCTCGCTCTTGAGCGCATCCAGCTCGCGCTCGGCTGCGCTTTTTTGCTTACTGGTAAATCTGCCTTTCAGGAGTTTCGCAAGGTCATCGAGTTGCACAGTGATGCGTTCGTTAATCTTTCTCTCTCGTTCAAGCAGCGCACTATCGATCCCCTGTCTCAAATCAACTCTTGCCTGCGCCAGAAGGGCGACGAGACTTCGGAGCTTAACTTTCTCGGTAAACGCCAGAGCCGTCAGATCATTTCCGGCTTGGGGATTCGCCGCATGAAGCCGCATTAGTACGTCTATATAAAGGTCATAAAACTCGAAGAAGTTGGCCACGAACGACGACTGTGTCTCAGCAGTTCCGGCGTGCTCGCGGATGAATTCCAGGAGAGCAATGGACTTTTCGATATGAACCCTTGCTTCGTCGAGACGTCCTAGTTCGCGGAGTGCCGCGGCAATGTGGCTATGGGTGATGGCTTCGTTTAGTTTGTTACTTGTGGTTTGCCAGTGCCGCAGAGGCTCTTCATAAAAGCCGAGCGCCTTCTCAAAATCGCCCAGCATGTAATAGTTGTGGCCGACGTTGGTGAGGACTGTTGCTTCGGTGGTTTTGTTTCCTGAAGCTTGAGCCAGTTGCAACGCTTGTTCGGCATAAGCATTCGATTTCTGCCTGTCACCCGCTCGGGCGTATTCGCCGGCGATGAAGGATTGATTAGACGCTTCCCTCCGCTTGTTTTTCAAAGCCTGCCAGATCGGCAACGCCTCGAGATAATACTCGAGTGCTTTTTGGTTCTCTTCCTGGAGATGATACGTGTAGCCTATGGATTCGAGCGCATCAGCCTCTCCATTTCTATCCTTGAGTACCTGGTAGATTCGTACTACCGGCCAAATGTATTCTCGCGCTTTCTCGAACTCACCCAAATCGTTGTAAATCTTACCGATTCTTTTCAGTATCAAAGCTTCATTTTTCTTATCGCCAGTCGCTTGATAGATCTGTAAAGCCTCGTCGTTTCTTTGCAGAGATTTCTCCCACTCGCCCAAATGGTTATAAATAGCACCGACTTCTCCAAGCATGAGAGCGATCTCGTTTTTCTGGCCAGTCGCTTCAAAGAACTGTAAAGACTGGGTGCTCTTTTGCAGAGCTTTCTCCCACTCATCCGACCGTATATACACAGTCTCACCACGTTCAAGCGCTCGTCCCTGTCTGAACTTGTCTTTAAGCTCCTGTGCGATTACGAAGGCTTGATCGAAGCGTTCAAGCGCAAGCGGCCATTGCTGCATGGTCAACGCTGTATTTCCGATTCCAAGCAGCATTGTGTACTGTTCGCTGCGATCCTGAATTACGCGATAAAGATCGAGAGCTTCTTCATATTTTTTAATCGCAGCCTCCAGAGAGTCTCGCGTGCTCTTGCTCTGCAATCTTTCGGCTTCATCAAAGGCGCGACGCGCGGCAAGACGGTCTCGGTCTCGTTTTGTCGCCGGTCGCAGTTCTGCAAGTTTTACTTCGTAGCGACCAGGACGTGCGTCTTTTTCGAATGCTGTTACTTCGATCCTATAAACGCCGGTGGCTTCAGCCGTGATATGCACGGGCTCTTCGCCTTGCGATCCATTCGGACTGTCTACCGCGGTGATCAATGTGCCATCCGGTGCGAAGAGACTCGCAACCACATCAAGTCCTTTTTGATCGACGATTACGTACGCATATTGTCCGGCGTCAACGTTGAGTTGGTAGGAATGCGTTTCTCCGCCAGCTAGCTGTCGCTCGATTGGTTTTCCCTGTTCGACCCAGCGGACGTCGCTCTTCGCGATGCTTTTAGTCCCATGCACCAAACCAAACGAAACCACCAAGCCTAACAGGCAGGCGAGACTGCGGAGCACATGGGATTTTGAAATCATTCGATAAGCAAGAAACCGCATCTGCAACTTGGCGGGAGTATGGCACATGCCGAAGCGTCGGCACCACGTGGCAGCCCAGTTGCTTCTATTCACGATAAGTCGCGAAAGGTATTTTGAAATCGTACAACCAGCGGTTTGGAATCGAAGGAGGGGACAATGATTCGTATTTCAGTGATGTCGATCTTTTTGTTTACGCTCCTGTCTGGCGCCCGTCTGGCGCAGGCCCAACAAGACCACATCGATCAACTGATAAAACTCGCCGAGTTAAGCGACAGTCAACAGTATCGCGAGGCCATCAACGGTTACAAGAGGCTCGAGTCGCAGCCGGGAGCGCCCGGCTGGCTCAAGGCGGGAGCCGAGTATGAGATCGCGGAACTGTACGGGGAACTGAACGAGACTGACAACGCCATCGCCGCGCTCAATAATGCGGTGCAACTCGGCTTCGACGACTGCCTTACTCCGCGCACCAGCAAGCGTCTGGCAAGAATTTTGAAGAACCCGAAAGCGACACAGGCGCTCGCAGGAATGAAGATCACCGAAGGCGACTTTCGTGAGCTGATCTGGTTGAAGTCGGAGGTTGAGCATGCGGAACACGACGCCCGCATGATGATCACTGACAATATCAACCGCGTCGACCAGCAGTCAACCGAGATCCCTCAAGCCGAGCTGCCAACGCGGCCGACCCATTCGATGGGAGTTTTGTACTGGCGTCAGCAGCTACTACTGATCCAAAGAGCGCAAAGACAATATGTAAACAAGTCGGACGAGGAGCGCATGGCGCATGCGGCAACAATGGGAGTCATCAACGGGGCATCGCAGTCAGCAGTGCTCGAATCCGCTCGTCAGGCGCGAGCAACCGCCGAATCGCGGAAAGCGGAGATTCGCAAGCGTGCGTTCGTTCCGGTGACAACCTCGTCGGCTCAGCCAAAGCCGTGTTCCGAGTGGCGGTAACTTAACAGTAAATAATTCCTCACCATAACCAGCTTTCTTCGCTTTCAGTTGTGTCTCAGTTTTGAAATCTGATCGAAATAACGCCGCAGGCGTTCACTAATCTCAGCCCAGGGTTCGAGGAACGAGAACCCTGGGTGTGCAACAAATAAATTGATTCAACCCTGAAAGGGTTCGCCAACCTCCGAACCCTTTCAGGGTTCGAACGCCTCTTTAATCTTCGATCCCAGGGTGGTCGCTGGCGCTCCAACCACTGGGCTGAAATTAGCGAACGCCTTCGGCGTTCATTTAAACGGATGCACTGCGTCGTCGTGAAGTTTTATCATTCGAGCCAATAGGACCATTGAAGACCCTGGGCCAATGAACGGTGTTGGGCCAGCGTAACCTGTTTTCAACTTGCTTAAAGCGGCGAAGAGTGCTTTGATGCGCGCCGCGTCCTCGGACGCGATGAGCCCAGACAAATAAAAAGGAGCTACGATGACCCAAGTAACTAACCTGACAGCGTGCTCGTGGGGGGAAGGTCGTATTGATGTGTTTGGTGTCGATCCAGCAACTGGCAATGTTCAGCAGTTGATCTTTGAAAATGGACGTTGGAAAACAAATTTAATTTCAAACCCGTTTCAAGCATTGGGAACGCAGTTTGAGGGTTACATCACTGCTTGTTCATGGGGCGACCAAAGAATTGATATTTTTGGCGCCGATTCTGCCGGTCAACTTCTACACTTTTATTATGGCGGCTTTGTACTTAACAGCTGGACGCAAGAAAGCCTTGGTAAACAGGGACTCACTGGGCAGATGACCGCGTGTGCCTGGGGTGAAAACCGAATTGATATCTTCGGTCTAAACACTGCTCGAGACAGAATGATTCAGTATTACTTCGACGGTAAATGGGAAGGACCCGTTTCTCACGACTACACAAACATATTCCGGATCAGCACATTCAACCAATTTGCTCAAGGCATTACGTGCGCCTCATGGGGACCCGGCCGGATCGATATTTTTGGCCAGGACTCGACGGGGAAAATGGAACAGATATATTTCGACAGTGGTTGGCACGGTGCAATTCTCGAACCAACCACCTCCCCCACGACCGCTGCAATCTCGTCTTGCGCACCGGATGACAATAGTGTTGATACCTTCTGGATCGACGGTAACGGAGACATTCAACACTATTATTACGATGGTGCATGGAGGCCACAGAAGAAAATTGATAACCCGTTTCCGGGCAAAAAATGGACGTTGCAAACCGCGTCTTCCTGGCGCAAGGGTCGAATCGACCTCTTTGGTCTGGATGAGGCCGGTAACTGGCTGCACGTCGCCCACGGATGGGTTCCAGAAGACCTCCCTAACAATTAACTCTGCGTGGTCTAAAGCTGGTTGTAGTCGGCTCTCGACGGTTCTCCCCGGGTTCCTTTCGGGTCTAGAATCACTCTTCGACATGGATTGCAACCAGCTTAGCCAAATATTCGTGCTCGCCAATGAGTTCAAAGAGGGTGATTTGAACGTCGGCGGCACGCGCGATGAACACGTGCGCCGGCAAGCCCGCACCGCACTGGCCGCTCTATCGCTCGGAGATATTGCCAGAGCCGACTTCGTCGAAGATCAGGTCACTGAGACTCTTCACCGGTCTTTGGATCCGCAACTGGCCGGCAACCTCGCCCACCTTACTGTAGCTGAACTCAAGCAAATTCTTCTTTCGTCACAAGGCGCGATCTGGATCGAACGTCATCGAAATGGCGTCTCGAGCGAAGCTGTTGCCGCAGTGGTGAAAATCATGACTAACGAAGAGCTTGGAGCACTTTCTCGCAAGCTCTTCAAGGGTTACGGCTGCGACGAAAACTACGGTGACCCGCCTACCGCGAACGCTCGAATCGAACGAATCTACTCAAATGCGCGGCACGCACTCTACTCAACACTCGATGAAGCCGTCATCTCTGATTCGTCGCCGCGTTACTTCCGAGTACACACAAGATCTTTGGATCGGGATGACTATCTGGCCCACCCGGCAACGGGCGAGCTGATCGACGACGAAGATACGGCTCGAATCCAGGCACTCTATCCCGTACGCCGCCCGCAAGTGCAGTTTGTTATTTCCGACGGGCTCAATGCCAACGCGATCAATGAGAACCTGCGCTCGGTGCTGCCACGGCGGTTTGTGGGATTCATCGCCGCGGCAAACCTCCCGAACGAGCAGTGGAAGAAATAGCAAGATTGGCGGAACGAATGTTCGAGGAACGATATTCGGGCGTCGCTCTTGGATCCAGACGGTAAAGGCACGGGACGGTGTGTTCTCACGACAACAATATTCTCAGATCCTCGCCGGTGATGTTTCTTATGACACTGTTGTCGGCGTTGATGATAGCGTCGGCCAATTCTCGTTTGCTTGATTGAAGCTCGAGAACCTTTTCCTCGACTGTGTCGCGCGTTATGAGTCGATAAGCAAAGACGCGATTCGTTTGGCCGATGCGATGGGCGCGATCGATAGCTTGTGCTTCGACCGCAGGATTCCACCACGGATCAAGCAGGAAAACGTATTCAGCCGCTGTTAAGTTAAGACCCTGGCCACCGGCTTTCAGACTGATCAGAAAGAGCTTGCAATCCGGATCGTTCTGAAATCTTTCCACCGCAGCGCCGCGATTGCGCGTCTTGCCGTCGAGATATTCATACTCCACATTCTGATCGTTTAATCGTTTGCGGATGATGGAAAGAAAGCTGGTGAACTGCGAAAAAACGATGGCTTTGTGTCCTTCTTCAGTTACTTCGCTCAAACGCGGCATTAGCACGTCGAGTTTTGCGTTGGGCGTGAAATCATCACCCGAGCCGGCGATCAGCGCAGGATGGCACGCGGTCTGTCGTAAACGCAGCAGCGCTTCGAGGATTTGAATCTTCGACTTATTGATGCCCTGGAGTGAGACTTTCTCCAATAGCGACTGGCGATAGTAATCGCGTAGTTCTTCGTACTGTCGTCGCTGTCGTTCATCCATTTCACAATAGATGGTCTGTTCGAGTTTTGCGGGAAGTTCCTTTGCGACTTGCTGCTTGGTGCGACGCAGAATAAACGGGCGCAACGCTCGCGACAACATAGTTCGCGATTCTTCATCGGCTTTCTGTGTCCCATTTGTGGAAGACTGAAATACTGCCGCTGAGCCAAGCATCCCCGGATTCAGAAACTCAAACAGACTCCACAATTCGCCGAGGTGATTTTCTATCGGTGTGCCGCTCAGTGCGAGACGTTGTCGACCTTTCAAAAGCCGCGCGGCCTTCGCGGTTTCAGTAGTGGCATTCTTGATCGCTTGCGCTTCGTCGAGAACTACAAAGTCAAATTCGACTTCGTTGTAATGGATCACATCGCGGCGCAGCGTTCCATAAGTGGTCAGGATTAAATCGTAGTTCTCAAAGTGAGCATGTCCTTTGATTCGCTCGCTGCCGGTATGAGTAAGGACGCGCAACTTCGGCGTGAATCGTGCTGCTTCCTGTTGCCAGTTGAAGATTAGTGATCTTGGAACCACTACCAGCGAAGGTCGCGAGTCGTCGTTGCGGCGCGATTCCAATAGCGCCAGCACCTGGACCGTCTTACCCAAACCCATGTCATCGGCAAGGCAGCCGCCAAATTTGAATTGCTGCAGAAACTTGA